>OFGE01002384.1_pt1 | contig 13954 bp, 9 predicted proteins | sample 1521681 | NCBI WGS metagenome assembly OFGE01 (sample SAMEA3504093, study PRJEB24116) | mouse gut metagenome | biome: mouse gut; feature: mouse-associated habitat; material: faeces | place: Denmark | collected 2011 | reverse complement strand
ACTTGTGTGTCTGTACAGGCAGGGGAGACGTATCGCTTTAGCCTGTTTTTGCTCCGACGAGGCGACATGCCACAGGAGCATCGTCGCAGGTATCCTGCAACATGCCGGCGTTCGGATCCAGGGCGTAAAAGGGGATTACTCCCCATATGGCAGGCTTTATTTTGGAAGAGAGATTGAGAAAAGGAATCCTGCTTACAGGATGAAAAGTTTGAAACAGCTTCTGGATGGGTATGCGTTTGAAGTAGGACGGCGGAACCAGGCAGATAAAGAGGCCACGCAGCGCCGGATTATGGATGAAGTTTATGCGCGTATCAAAGACACGTTTAAAATGCTGGAGGTGGATCCGGAGGCCATAGAGCAGATTTATGAGCAGTTAATTGAACATTGAGATATATGTCACTCACCCGGCGTAGGGCGCCGGGGAGTGACCGGGAGGACGTTATGAACGAGATAATTCAGAAGATGAGAAAAGATGGTTATCCTTATAAGATCAAAGGCAATGGTGGGTACACAGCAGTACTATACGATATGCAGCCGCTCTTTGACGGCGATTATATGGCTATATACCGCTATCCCAGAGGGGAATGCTACCACGATCTGTTGGAAATTCAGGAGCATTTTCGCAATTGCCTATCAGTATATAAAAAATTTGGAGGTAACGATATGTTTATGATTATGTTTTTACTTGGTTTGATTGGTTTGGGTACAGGGGCTGTCCGGTTCTTTTCATGCTGGATAGCAGAAAGCGTCAAAGGCGACCGCTTCAGCGACCATAGAACAATGGTATGGAAGAACGTATGGATCCATTTTGGCGTGACATTTGTATGCTTCTATCTGGCGTTCCATATTTGATCAAATACAGTCTTAATAATTAATTTATAAGACTATCTTTGGATCGTTGGAACTATACATTTCATGCGTATTCGTTTATAATGATATAAAGATAATATCAAAGGACGCATACACCCGTTAAGGAAGAGCCTCTCGGCTCCCCTACGATGAAGGGAGTAAGGGTTATGGAAGATTTCATAATGAAGCCGAAGGTCGATATGGCCTTCAAAGAGATCATGATGGATGAAAAAGCACGTACCGGCTTTTTGTCTGCGATGCTGAAGATCAGGCCGGAGGATATCAAAGAGACGCGGATCCTCAATGCGAACCTACGTAAGGGGCATGAAGATGACAAACAGGGCATCCTGGATGTACGGATCCTGATGAACGATGCCGTTGAGATAAATGTGGAGATACAACTGACAAGATTAAAAGTATGGGCAAACCGCGCCCTGTTCTACCTGGCAAAGATGTATGCGGACCAGATCGCACCAAAGCAGAATTATGGAGTCTTCAAGAAATGCGTGAGCATCAGCATCCTGGATTTTAAACTGTTCCCGGAGGAAGAAGACTTTTATTCCTGCTTCCATATCCGTGAAGACACGCGCAATTTCATCTATACAGATAAAATGGAGTTCCATGTGCTGGAGCTTCCGAAGTTACCAGAAGAACTAAAAGAGGACTGCAGTAACATTGAACTATGGGCGAAATTCATCAACGCTGAGAGGAAGGAGGAGTTTGATATGCTGGCACAGAAGGATCCTTATATAAAGAGTGCTTATGAACAGCTGCAGGTGGTCAGTCAGGATAAAGAGAAGCGGCTGGAGTATGAAGCCAGGCAGAAGGCAATCTGGGATTATAACCAGATGGTACTAGAGGCGGAAGAACGTGGAGAAGAACGGGCAGAAGGACGTATTAACAAATTGAATGCTTTCTTGATACAGGACGAGCGTTTTGAAGATCTAAAACGTTCTACGACCGATGAAGATTACCAAAGACAGTTAATGGAGCAATACGGCATCTAAGATAAACGGGAGGATCAAAGCAATGGCCAGAAGAAAAAAGAATCTTACAACCGAAGAAGAACTTATGGCGCTTCAGAAAGAGATTACTGGGTGTGAAGACGAAATTAAACGTCTTACAGACAGGAAGAAGGAGTTAAAGCAGCTCATTGAACAGAAACAGACAGAAGCCTTATATCAGGCCGTACTTCGATCAGGAAAAAGTATCGACGAAGTGATCGCCTGGATTAACAGTGATAGCCAGGGGGAACAGCAAACGGAGATGTAAAAAGGCAGCCGTGTAAAAAAGTAAAATTGGATATTGATCATAAAAAGATAAGCTATCCGCAATCCGTGGGTGGCTTACTTTTCGTGTAGATAAAAACGTCATAACAGCCTTACGGCTGCGGGAGCATACTCAAAAGGAATTATTTCCACAAATTTGAAAAAGAAGGACACACACATGATAAGGAGCCCACATGGATAAAGCAACAGCGGTAAAATTTAAAGATTCTGGACATCCGGTATGGTTCCTAGGAATATGGTCCGACCTGCCTACGAAAGCCCGTATCACAGAGGTTAAAACGGAAACCAATATCGGATATGCCCACGTAAGCTGCATCCACGATGAAGAATGCAGTGCGATCGGTCCACAAGACGTCCAACTCGAAAGATTATATCATTCAAAAGATGCCTTACTCACCGCAATGGCTGAGAAGGAGCGGCAGTACATAGCTGAGATCAAGTCCGGCATACAGACCATGGAGGACTGCATCCGGTATCTGTATGACCATCACGTTGCCAGAGGGACAGAGTACACGGACTGGTCGGCCCGGAAAGCCGTCCAGGAGCTGGCCCGGGAACGCTGGGGGCTGGAACTTGAATAAGCCTGCCCTGGGTCAGCCCGCTTTTATGGGCAGGTGTTGTCAATAACCGGTGCAATGATCTAGGGCTTGACATTTATAGAAAGGGGAAATTATGAGAAAAGTGCAGTATCTGGTCATAAATTCGGAAGAAGAGATTTTTTACAGATTAACAGAGATCATCAATATCAAGTGTGGATTAGCACAAAATATCTTGAGCAGACCAGAACTAGAAAAAAGAGAACAAAACCTCTTGAAAATGTAGTTGCAATATTGTTCGAAAACGGCAGCACAGAGGTGATCAGAGCAATGGATCTGGAGATGTATTTTGATCAATGTATTGGCAGATAGAATACACGGGAGAGATAGGGAGTAAAAAAGGAGAAGGTCATGGATCATAACGAAAAAAATAGTATCGTACCTGGGCTTACACCAATGGAGATTGAAAAGATTTACTGTATGCAGTATAAGATCCACTGGGGGGGGGGAAGATTTTGTGGACCGCTGTAATGACCGGAGGATGGAAGGCCAATGTCGTTATGACCTTCCCGATATACTGGCTGAAGATAAAGATCTGTTGAATACAGCTTACGGATTGTATTGCAGATCAAAGGATAGCAATATTGCCTATGATCTTACATTAGATGCAGTGATAGATGGGATTGAAAAGTGGATTGCCAACGATATGTCAGATGTTTTGGAACAGGTAGAGCGTTATTTTGCTGAGAACCTGCCAAAGTATAAGGTATTAAAGATCAGGCGGTAATCCTATCATCCTGAAGATGACTATCTGTACATGGTATCAGCCAAGCTGGTAAGATGGATGTCCGTTCCCCTTTCCTGTTTTTCTTTGCCAGATGTACAGGTGGGGGAGATGGAACACTTGCACAGTTTTTTTAACTTTATTTGTATTTATACGGCATATATACAAAAAATATATTATTAAAAAAATTATATTTAAAAAAAGTGAGAAAATGTTCCAATAAGGAGATATCGTTATGCCTGTATAGCTTTCGATGGAACGTTTTTATATCGTGCGTGTTCCGTGCCCTTCTGTGATCGGTCGAAAGAGCAGTGCTGGCGGGCTTTTTTGTCAGCACACTTTTTTTGCAAAAGAGTTCCATCATGCCCATATTTTTGTATTTTTTCCCAGATTTTTTTATCAAGACTAAAGATATTGCCCTTCTTGGAACACTTTTGTATATCAGGAACATAAAAAGTGTTCCGTTCCATGAGATCCTCATGTACGTAGCCGTATCCCTGTTTTTTATCTACTGCCTGCGGCAGGCGGGAGCGGACAAAAAATCTTATGCCCGGGCCTGGGCATAAGGACAGGAGGCTATCCAATGAATACTAAACTGAGAAATTACATACAGCTGGCAGGCCAAACGGCTGCCCGTGTTACGAAGAATCCAGGGAACTGGACAGGGTTTCTCGATACCGCATCCAGGATATACAGATACCCGTTCCCAGACCAGCTCCTGATCCATGCCCAGCGTCCCAAAGTTACGGCCTGCGCTCCTTACGATATCTGGAACAGGCGGATGCGTCGATATATCCGCCGTGGTTCCAAGGGGATCGGCTTGATCCGTGTCAAGAACGGCTATCCAAGGCTGCGTTATGTATTTGACTTGTCTGACACAGGCAAGAAAGAAGGTTCCTGCACTCCCTGGCTTTGGGAGTATAAAGAGGAATATCAGGATACCGTTATCAGGGCATTGGAAGATCGATTCGGAATTTCCGGGGAATATAGCCTTGCTGACCAGCTCCAGCGGATCGCTGGCCAGCTGGCAAAGGATTTCTGGGAAGATCACCACAAGGATATCGTGTACGAATGCGAGGGGAGCCGCCTCGAAGAGCTGGATGAGCATAGTATTGGATTAAAATTCCAGATTGTGATGACTGTAAGCGTATCATATGTACTCAATACCCGGTGTGGGCTGGATCTGAGGCAGGGGTTTACTGCTGAAGATTTTCAGGACATCCCGGACTTCGATACCCAGCGGATCGTCAAGATCCTGGGTGCAGCCGTCAGTCAGGCCAGTGAGCAGGTACTGAGGACGATAGCAGTTGCTATCTATGGATACGAGCATCAGGAAAAGCCCGATAAACAGCCTTTAAAGCCTTCTGTACGTGAAGTCTATGATAAGTATAAGGTTATTATTAAAAGGCTCGTACTGGCAGATAAAGCGTATCAGAACGCCTGCCAGAACTCTGACAGGCAGGAGGCTGCCCTGGAATACAAAGAAGCCCTCAAACGTGCTGTCCTTACTATTAAAGATACAGAGTTCATGCGGCTTTACTATGACATGGCTGAGTTCCAGAGTCGCTTACAGAAAGAGTTGTTCGATGAAACATACCCTGAACTTTCAACTGTACAGGAGCCAGAAGAAAGCATTCCTGATAAGGCTGTACCAGCCGCCTCCGGCTCTGGCACAGCAGACATGGGACCAAGATCAGATACTCAGGAGCCAGAGGCTGCGGATCATCAGGTTGGCGATACGGTTTATATCGAGGGTACAGCCTACGAAGTCACAGAGATCGGGATGTTTGACGTAGAGCTACGCGACACATCCCAGGAATATCCGATCTTCAGAGTTGAGAACAAAGAACGTCTTAATGACATGTTACGGCGTGACTCAGGCAATACGACACAGCCCACAACAGATGCAGAAAAGCCGGAGTTCATGGAAACAGAAGTCATCCAGGAAGAAGCTGATACACAAGAGATTCCTGTTCCTGAATCCCAAAACTTCAAGATCATGGATATCCGTCTTGGTGAGGGAGGTCCTAAAGCTAAGTTCCGCATGAACATGAATGCCATCGTAATCTTAAAGCAGATTGAATCTGAAGGTCGCGTAGCAACGCCGGAAGAACAGGAGATATTATCCCAATATGTGGGCTGGGGTGGCATCCCGGATGCCTTTGAACCCAAAAAAGAGGATTGGGCAAAGGAATACAAAGAATTGGATAACGCCTTAACACCAGAAGAATACGCATCCGCACGTCTGTCAACTCTCAATTCACATTACACCAGCCCTATCGTTATCCAGGCAATCTATCAGGCCATTGCCCGCATGGGCTTTAAATCAGGCCGTATCCTGGAGCCTGCCTGCGGTATTGGGAATTTCTTTGGCTTACTTCCGGAAACAATGTCCCAGTCTAAGCTCTATGGCGTAGAGCTGGATGATATCAGCGGCCGCATTGCGAAGCTGCTGTATCCAAAGGCAGATATTAAAATTTCTGGTTATGAAAAAGCAGATCTCCAGAAAGATTTCTTTGATATAGCCATTGGGAACGTGCCTTTTGGACAGTATCAGGTTAACGACCCAGAATACGATCATTTAAAATTCTCTATACATAACTATTTTATCGCCAAAGCTCTGGACCAGGTTCATCCCGGAGGTATCCTGGCATTTGTCACCAGCCGCTATACTATGGATTCCCAAAACACAGATGTAAGGGAATACCTGGCCAAGAAGGCTGACCTGCTGGGAGCGATACGTCTGCCAAACAATGCCTTCAAGGCAAATGCCAATACAGATGTGGTTTCCGATATCCTGTTCCTTCAGAAACGTGATACCCCATCCGCTGAAGTTCCAGAATGGGTACAGACCGTTAAGGATGAAGACGGCTTTCTGGTCAATCGTTACTTCATCACCCATCCGGATATGGTCCTGGGGACGCCATCATCAGAGTCAACACAATATGGGCGGCCAGATTACACCGTTGCACCTATCCCTGGCCTTGACCTGGCTGATCAGTTACAGGAAACGGTATCTTTCATCCATGGCACTTATCAGGAAGTTGTTCCTGAATCTTCAGAGAGCAGCACCCCAGCTACATTCCAGGCTGACGATAACGTAAAAAACTACTCGTTCGCGATCATAGACGGTGAGGTGTATTACCGTGAAAACTCAAGCATGAAGAAGGTTGAGTTAAACGCAACAGCCAAGAATCGTGTCAAAGGAATGATCGCACTTCGTGACTGTGTACATCGGCTGATCGCCCTGCAGATGGACGAGTACACCGAAGACAGCTCTATCACAGAGAAGCAGGCAGAGTTAAACCAGCTATACGATACATACACCCATAAATACGGCCTGATCAACAGCAGAGCCAACCGTCTGGCCTTTGACCGGGATTCCAGTTATTATCTGCTCTGTTCCCTGGAGATCCTGGACGATGACGGAAAACTGGAACGCAAGGCCGACATGTTCACCAAACGAACGATCAAACAGCATAAGACGATCACCAGCGTAGATACCGCATCAGAAGCATTGACGGTATCTATCGGAGAACGTGCCAGAGTGGATCTATCCTTCATGTCAAAATTGACAGGCAAGACAGAAGAAGAACTTATCAGAGAGCTGCAAGGCGTGATCTACAAAGACCCGATCAGTCAGGACTGGCAGACTGCAGACGGATACTTATCCGGCAATGTGCGTAGAAAGCTGTGTCAGGCACAGAAGGCAGCCTCTGAGGATCCATCCTATCAGGTGAATGTCGAAGCCCTCAAAGCCGCACAGCCGAAAGACCTCGATGCTTCTGAGATCGAAGTCCGGCTGGGTGCCACATGGATCGATAAGAGCTACATCCAGCAATTCATGATCGAGACCCTGGATCCTCCTGCATATCTGCATGACCGTATCATCGTTAATTACTCAAAATTCACCGCAGAATGGAACATCAGTAATAAAATGGCCGTTCCGAGCAATGATGTCGCTGCCTATACTACGTATGGCACCGACAGGGCCAATGGGTATCGCATCCTGGAAGATTCTCTGAATCTCAGGGACGTGCGCATCTATGACACGATTGAGGATGCAGAGGGGAAAGAGAAACGTGTCCTGAACCATAAGCAGACCACCCTGGCCCAGCAGAAACAGCAGGCGTTAAAAGACGCCTTTAAAGACTGGATCTTCAAAGATCCGGAACGCCGGCAGGCTCTGGTGCATCACTATAACGAAACGATGAATAACACCCGCCCCAGAGAGTACGATGGGAGCCACATCGTGTTTCCTGGCATCAACCCCGAGATCCAGTTACAGCCTCATCAGGTCAATGCCATTGCCCATGTGCTGTATGGCGGAAACACACTCCTGGCACACGAAGTGGGAGCTGGCAAAACCTTTGAAATGATCGCTGCGGCCATGGAATCCAAACGGCTGGGCTTATGTCATAAGTCTATCTTCGTGGTCCCGAACCACCTTACAGAGCAGACAGCGGCTGAGTTCTTGAGGCTCTATCCGGCAGCTGATATCCTTGTTACGACCAAAAAGGACTTCCAGACCAGCAACAGAAAGAAGTTCTGTGCCCGTATCGCGACCAGCGACGTGGATGCAGTCATCATCGGCCATAGCCAGTTCGAGCGGATCCCGATAAGCATGGAACGTCAGGAACGTCTGATAAAACAGCAGATCGACGAGATCACGGCAGGGATCTCAGAAGTAAAAGCCAGCAACGGGGAACGGTTTACAGTCAAACAGCTGGAACGCACGAAGAAGACCTTGGAAGTCCGTCTCGAAAAATTGCAGGCGGCTGACCGCAAAGACGATGTGATCACATTCGAGGAACTTGGCGTTGACATGATGTTTGTTGACGAATCGGATCTGTACAAAAATCTGTTCCTATATACAAAAATGCGTAACGTGGCGGGCCTTTCAACGGCGGATGCGCAAAAATCCAGTGACATGTTCGCGAAGTGCCGTTATCTGGACGAGATCACTGGCGGACGTGGCATCGTGTTCGCTACCGGGACTCCAATATCGAACAGTATGACGGAAATGTACAGCATACAGCGTTATCTCCAGTACGACCGCCTTCAGGAGATGGGCATGGGCCAGTTTGACAGCTGGGCCTCCCGGTTCGGAGATACAGTCACAGCCCTGGAGCTGGCCCCGGAGGGGACCGGCTACCGGGCAAGGACACGGTTCGCAAAGTTTTTCAACCTCCCGGAGCTGATGAACATTTTTAAGGAAGTGGCGGATATCAAGACTGCAGACCAGCTGAACCTTCCCGTGCCGGAAGTGGAGTATCACAACATCGTATCCGAGCCTACAGAGTTCCAGCAGGCCATGGTACAGGAATTGTCAAAGAGGGCTGAGAAAGTCCATGGGGGCATCGACCCACACATAGATAACATGTTGCGGATCACGTCAGATGGCCGGAAACTGGGGCTTGACCAGCGTATCCTCAACCCTATGCTGCCCGATGACCCAGAGACGAAAGTCAACAAGTGCGTGGCCAACGTCTTAAAATTATGGAAAGAAGGCGATGCAGAGAAACTGACTCAACTGATCTTCAGTGATATTTCGACGCCATCCGGAAAGTCTGCAGATGGTTCTGAAGATGCTCCATTTACCAATATCTATGAAGATATCCGAAAGAAGCTCATCGCAGGCGGCATGGCTCCGGAACAGGTGGCCTTTATCCATAGCGCCAAGACAGATATCCAGAAGAAAGAGCTGTTTGCGAAAGTCCGCTCTGGACAGGTGCGTGTCCTGATCGGCAGCACATCCAAAATGGGCGCTGGGACCAACGTGCAGGATAGGCTCATAGCCTTGCATGATCTGGATTGCCCCTGGCGCCCACGGGACTTGATCCAAAGAAAAGGCCGTATCGAACGCCGTGGGAACATGAATCCAAAAGTACATGTGTTCAGATATGTAACAAATGCAACATTCGACGCATATCTCTGGCAGACCGTGGAGAACAAGCAGAAGTTTATCAGCCAGATCATGACCAGCAAGTTCCCGGTGCGCTCCTGCGAGGATGTGGATGAGGCAACGCTCTCATTCGCTGAGATCAAAGCGTTGTGCGCCGGTGACCCGCGGATCAAAGAGCGCATGGATCTGGACGTGGAAGTATCACGTTTAAAGATCATGAAAGCCGACCACCAGAGCAAACAATATCGGCTTGAGGATGATCTGCTCAAGCATTTCCCAGAGCAGATCCAGGAGGCACAGGGCTTTATCGCTGGTCTAAAAGCTGACATCCAGATATTAAGCCAGCATCCACGCCCGGAAGAAGGATCTTCTGGGATAGAGATCCAGGGTGTGCAGTATACCGACCGGACACAGGCTGGGACAGCCTTGATGGACGCTGTACAGGATATTACAGCCACTAAGCCAGTGGCCATCGGCAGCTACCGGGGCTTCGCCCTGGCTGCCAAGTTCACTGGCTTCCAACACAGGCTGAGCCTGAAAGGGGCTGTCGCCTACCAGGTTGAGATGGGAGAGGACCCACGGGGTAATCTCACCCGGCTGGACAATGCCTTGGACAAGATTGCAGAAAGGCTCATGGATCACGAAACAACGCTTGAGAACCTGCTCCGGCAACGGGAGGCAGCCAAAGCCGAGGTCGGAAAACCTTTCCAGTTCGAGGAAGAACTGCGTACCAAGTCAGCTCGTCTGGCAGAACTGGATGCAGAGCTGAACATTGGCACGCCCCAATCCCAGACAGCAGCGTGAGTTCCAGGATCCAGGTATCTGTATAGGCCCCTTCGGGGGCCATATACCTAAAAATTTCGTTAAAGTGGGGTAGATATTTCGCTGAAGCTGAGTAGATATTTCGCTAAAAAGGGGTAGAAGTCTCGCTGAAATGGAGTAGAAACTTCGCTGAAATGGAGTATACACTTTCACGAGAACGTATATAAAATAAGGACTCCCGGCCTGTTGCCAGTTCTTAATATATTAATATATTAATAAATTAATATATTAATATATTAATACCGTGACCCTGTTTACACAGGGCACACGGTATTAGATCAGTCGTTAAACTTAAATAATACGGAAATGAGAATGAGATATCATATGAGAGACAGCCCATCAATATTCTTTCCATTCCCGTGGTTTTTTCTTTTATCCCCGTAATTTCAATATGTCTTCCCCGCTAAGGCGGGGACAGACATATTGCGTAGGCTTTCTTTCGTACGTTTTTACGATCAGAATATATATATTTAAGTTCACAGGAAACAGACTTGAAAGATCGAGATCTGTATGATCTGCGCCCCCTGCTGGGGGCAGGGGCGCGATCATATCCATAAAGTCCTATGTTTTACGGAGATAAAGAGAAAAACCCACGGGGATGGAAGAAAATGGTATGGGTGTATGTGAAATGAGAACTGATATAGAAATATAGGATCCCAGAAAAGGACAGTCTGATGGTGTAGGGCTGTCTTTTTTGATCAAAATATTTGATGAGTGAGGGATAATATATCAGCCTTGCGGCTGCGGGTGCTCTGGTAAAAGCACATCCTGCCAGTCACACGGGCAGGGAACGGAGGTATTACAATATGAGCTATGCAGCTGATATGAAAGGGTTGGATCTTTTTACAATGCCTTTTCGCAATGTCCAGGCTTCCATGGCAGTCCCGGCATCCGGCCAGGGAACTGCCCGATCGACGCCAATATCCGGTAAGTCGAAATCTCGAATGCAGATGAAGTCTACAGCTTCACGATCCAAAACACCAGTTTATTTATCGCAACCTTCAGATCCTTCTATAGAGCAGGTAGAAAATTCTGATATTCCAGAAAAGTCTGTTCCGGAACAGGCCAAGGATGCAGAACCGGTGCAGGAACAAAAACCCCAGGCAAAAGCTCCGGAACCTGAGCAAAAACAACCATCTGAAGAAAAGCCAGGATCACCTCCAAAAGAGTTGGTGATGGATATGTCCGACCATGCCATTCCGGCCGGGAAGCCCCTGGATGCATCCGAGGACGCCAAGCGTAAAGCACATGAAGAAGCTGAAGCTAAGAGAAAGGCAGAGTGGGAGGCCCGGCAACGTGAAAAGAAGGAGAAAGAAGGAGCCGCTCTCCAGAGACTGCAGTCTATGAGTGATCCAGACGCAGTAGCAGCCTCGACGGAGTGCATCCGCCTTGCCATCGAACGTATCACTCGACGTAACATGAAAGAGTGTGTGGCCGGGCACATCCAGTCTGTCTGCCAAAAAGACCCAGCATTTGCCCGGTGTGTTATGCATCCCAAAAAGAGCCTGGCAAACTGCTTTAAATACATAAACAGACAAGCAAAAGACTATCTAAAAAACGAAATGGAGGAGAACGGACTTGGAGCAAACGGAGTATATGGAGGCGATGTGCCAGATGAAACCTGCTATCAATGGGGGGAAAACTATTTTCGTGACCCCGATGCCCCGGAAGATATCGAAAGAGAAGACAAATTCGTACCCAGACCATACGTGTCCCAAAGACCGTCAAAGGCCAAGAAGCCTAAGGATACCAACAAAAAGAAGATACAGAAAAAGGCAGGGGATGACACGGGTTATCAGCAGATGAGCTTGATGGAGGCGATAAAATGAGTTTGAACAAAAGAAAATGCCGGGCATTTGCAGACCCAGGTTTTAAAATGCGATCACACAGCGGTATCCTACATGCGCCACAGATCGATCATATCATCCGCACGGCCATTAAGATCATCGATCACCATAAGACGCTGCTCCTGTATATCTACCCCAGTCAACAGGCCGCCCAAGGGGACTCCAGTCCCCTGTGGGTGGTCTTCCAGAAAAAAGATGACTATGCGACATTGGAACGCCAGGAGGACGGCAGTTTCAAGTGGCGTACAGCGGCGTTTGAACGTTTGGGAGATAGCTGGGATTTCATTAAGAGATGCACCTTTTATTCGTTTCAGGATGAAAGACGTGTACTCCGTTATCTCAAGTCTGATACAAACGGGATCCAGGCGCTGCTCGATGTTCAAAATGTTATCCTGGGACGCCGCAGGGACAAGCGCCAGCTTATGCGGGAAAGGAAGATCATCGGCCGCATGGCCAGTGTGCCAGCTCTGCCCCGTGGCCTGAAAAGCTGGATACATAAATCTGTCATGCCGGCTTATTTCTTCTATGATCATAAACGCGGGGGCATGGGTGTTCCAGGCATCTGCTCTGCATGTGGCCATGAGATCCATTTATCCAAAGTGAAGCAGGGAAGAAAGTCATTCTGCCCGCACTGTAAGCACGAGCTTACCATGAAGCCGCGTTCAAGGCGTGGGTACTGTATGACAGACCGGGAAACCTGCCAGGTCATCCAAAACGTAGGCAATGGAGAGTTGATCATACGCATTATAAAAGTATATTATACGTATAAAGGCGATGTGCCTGAGATCCAGATTTATGAAAATACCCGTCAGTCCATTCGGCTTGACAGCGACGGGAAACTGAACATTGAATGTTACTATTATCAGCATAACAGCGGGATCTTAACAGATTGGAAGAAAGGGTATCGCCTCGTTTATGATCAGTGGTCTTACAATTTTGAAGCGGATACATGTGGCCATGTCTATGATAAAAACCTTCCGACTGCACTCCAGGGCACTCCCTGGAAATATTGTCCCGTATCAGCTTTTTATGGCCACTTCAAAGATCCAATGCAGACGACACAGTTTCTGGCAGCATATCTACGACATCCACGTCTGGAACATCTGGTCAAGACTGGTTTTTATAGCATTGCATCGGACCTGTCTTACCGTTACTACGGGCAGGACTGCCTGGATGAGACACAAGATCGTACACATAGGATATTGAAAGTAGCTTCTGAAGATGTGCCGTTTTTGCGAGACTTAGATTTGGACATCCCCACAATGAAAATATTTCAGCAATACGCCAGTCTGAAAGACCGCCAACGGTTGCTGGCATGGCAGCTTGAACGTGAGGTCAAGCGGGATATCCTTCCGATCTTAAACCACATGACAGTACATAAATTTATCCGATACATGGATGGACAATATGAGTTTCTCCGATTCAGGAGGACGCCCCAGGGAGCGTTACGTTATAAAGAGATCCAGGCTCTGGTATCTGAATACAGGGATTATTTGGAAATCTGCGAAAAGCTGGGTTATGGCGTGGAAAAAAGATTTATCTTGTATCCCAAAGACCTACAAAAATCCCATGATAAAGAAGCACGGCGGCTGAAACACAAGAAAGATGTCAAGCTCAAGAAGAATCTTTCGGTTGTATACCAGGAGATTTCCGATAAATTCGATTTTGAGCAGAATGGTATGATAATCGTGTATCCCAATACGCCAGATAATCTCATAAGGGAAGGCCATGCCTTGCATCACTGTGTCGGCGGATATGCTGACCGGGTTGCAAAAAGAGAGTGCATCATACTGTTCTTACGTCGATGCGATGCCGAGGACCAGCCATTTTATACGATTGAGGTGCGTGACAATAAAGCTGTCCAGGTACGGGGGATGCAAAACTGCGGTATGACCCCTGAAGTAGAGGCTTTCATCACAGCC
>OFGE01002377.1_pt1 | contig 13982 bp, 8 predicted proteins | sample 1521681 | NCBI WGS metagenome assembly OFGE01 (sample SAMEA3504093, study PRJEB24116) | mouse gut metagenome | biome: mouse gut; feature: mouse-associated habitat; material: faeces | place: Denmark | collected 2011 | reverse complement strand
TCCAGTTTCCCGAATCGTATATTCTCCTTCACAGTTCCGGTAAAGAGATGTGTATCCTGAAGTACGATTCCAAGAGAACGCCGAAGATCATCCTTTTTGATCTTATTAATGTTGATACCGTCATACCGAATCTTACCGTCCTGGATATCATAGAAGCGATTGATCAGGTTCGTGATCGTAGTCTTACCTGCGCCGGTAGAACCGACGAACGCGATCTTCTGTCCAGGCTCTGCAAAAAGCTTCACATCATGAAGTACGATCTTATCATCGTTATATCCAAAATCAACCCCATTGAACACAACGTCGCCCCTGACCTCTACGTAATCGACGCTTCCGTCTGCCTGGTGTGTATGCTTCCACGCCCATCGTCCGGTCCTCTCCTCGCTTTCCTTAAGTATCCCATCCTCTTCTGCAGCATTGACCAGCGTCACGTAACCTTTATCCTGCTCCTCCTTTTCATCCAGCATAGCAAAGACACGCTGTGCTCCCGCCATCGCCATAACGACCGCATTCAACTGTTGGCTCACCTGATTGATAGGCATACTGAAGCTCTTGTTAAATGTCAGGAAACTTGCGAGACCGCCAAGGGTAAAACCACCCACATGATTCAGCGCAAGTATACCGCCCACGATTGCACAAACCACATAACTAATGTTGCCAAGCTGCGCATTGATAGGTCCCAGGAAATTCGCAAATGTATTCGCCCGATCCGCGCTGACGAACAAGCGGTCGTTCAGCTTCTTAAACTCTTTCTTGTTTTCTTCTTCATGACAGAATACCTTGACTACTTTCTGCCCGTTCATCATTTCCTCGATATACCCGTTCACAGCCCCAAGGTTCTTCTGCTGCTCAAGGAAATACTTCCCGCTCCTTCCGGCTGCCGCCTTGGAGCTTAAAATCATCACCGCCACCATGGCAAGGGTCACAGCCGTCAGCGGAATGCTCAGAATCACCATGCTGACAAATACGCTGACAATGGTAATCCCGCTGTTCACCACCTGAGGGATGCTCTGGCTGATCATCTGGCGCAGAGTGTCAATGTCATTGGTATAGACAGACATGATATCCCCATGGGCATGGGTGTCAAAATACTTAATGGGGAGACGCTCCATATGGGCAAACAAATCGTCCCTAAGCGACCTAAGCGTGCCTTGCGTCACATTGATCATGATTCGGTTATACGTATAGGTAGACAGAATCCCCACGCCATAGAAACACGCCACCCGTGCGATTGCATTTGCCAGAGTCGAAAAATCCGGCGCATCCGTCATGAGGAACGGCGTTATGTAATCGTCAATCAGATTTTTCATGAACATGGTTCCCTGTACATTGGCAAGTACGCTCACGAAAATCAATGCGATTACTGCCATATAATGGAACTTATAATACTGGAACACATACGCCATCAGCCGTTTAAATATCTTCATTGGATTCTCGACCTGAGGTTTTACGCCCCTTGGTACTCTTCTCATCGGTCCCGCCATCTTTAATCACCTGCCTTCTCATCAAAATCTCCGCCGCCGCTGGTCTGGGACTCGTAGACCTCCCGGTAAATGGCATTTTCACGCAGAAGCTCCTCATGAGTCCCGAATCCGTCCACGCATCCCTCATCCATCACGATAATGCGGTCTGCGTCCTTTACGCTTCCAATCCTCTGTGCAATAATCAGCTTCGTCGTGTGCGGAATCTCCTCCCGGAACGCCTTTCTTATCTTCGCATCCGTCGCCGTATCCACCGCGCTGGTACTGTCGTCCAAAATCAAGATTTTCGGCTTCTTTAATAATGCCCGGGCAATGCAGAGCCTCTGCCTCTGGCCGCCGGATACGTTGCTGCCGCCCTGCTCAATATGAGTCTCATACCCTTCCGGGAACCGCTGTATGAATTCATCCGCACAGGCCGCGCGGCATGCTTCCCGGCATTCTTCCTCCGTTGCTTCCCGGTTGCCCCACCGCAGGTTATCAAGAATCGTCCCGGAGAACAGCACGTTATTCTGCAGTACCACGGACACTTGGTTCCGTAAGCTTTCCATGTCATATTCCCTGACATTCCTTCCCCCTACAAGGATCTCCCCGCCCGTCACGTCATAGAGACGGCTAATCAGGTTCACCAGACTGGTCTTGGCGCTTCCGGTCCCACCGATGATTCCAATCACCTCGCCGGATTCTATCTTGAGATTAATATCCTTTAACACAGGGCTTTTACTGTCCTTCCGGTAAGCGAAATCCACATGCGAAAACTCAATGCTTCCATCCGTTACTTCATGCACAGGCTCTTCCGGGTTCTTGATGTCACTGCTCTCATTTAACACTTCTGAGATACGACGGATACTCGCCATACTCATAGAAATCATGACGAATACCATGGACAGCATCATCAGGCTCATCAGGATATTCATACAATAGGCCAGCAGGCTCATCAGCTCGCCTGTGGTAAGCTCTGAGGCCACAATCATCTTCGCCCCAATCCAGCTAATCAGCAGGATACAGCTATAAACCGTCAACTGCATCAGCGGAGCATTGTATACGAGGTTGCATTCCGCCTTCATAAAAATCTTGTAAATGTTCTCGCTTGCCTTCCGGAACTTGACCGTCTCCTGCTCTTCCCGGACATAAGCCTTTACCACGCGGATTGCAGACACATTTTCCTGGACAGACGCGTTCATATCATCGTACTTGGGAAATGCCTGCTGGAAATATCCCGTCGCATGGCTCATAATCAACGCCAGCAGGATGCCGAGAATCACCACTGCCACCAGATAGACGCTGGAAAGCTTCCCGTTGATACGGAACGCCATGACCATAGCGCACAAAAGGCTTGCCGGCGCCCGGGTGAACATCCTAAGGGTCATCTGGTAGGCGTTCTGGACGTTTGTTACATCGGTTGTAAGCCTTGTCACCAGCCCTGCGGTACTGTACTTGTCAATATTTGCAAATGAAAATGTCTGGATGTGGTTGAACATGGTCTCCCGCAGGTTCTTTGCAAACCCGGCGCTTGCCTTGGCGCCGTACCTTCCGCCTGCCATTCCCGCCAGCAGGCCGATGGACGCCGCAATAACCATGACTCCCCCGACTTTGTAGATATGCCCGATATCGCCCGCATTGACGCCGTCGTCTATGATGGAAGCCATCAGGAATGGAATCATCATCTCCATCAAAACTTCCAGAATCATGAACAACGGCGTCGCGATTGAGGCTTTCTTGTATTCTTTTACTTCATGCAATATAGTCCGGATCATTTACTTCCTCCTCTCTGTTACCGGTATGCGTTTTCTCTATTCCAGTATTCACAGCATTGCTCCTATCCTGCCTGGAAAGATTCTCAGTTAATTGCTTAACTACAGAATAAAATACGGATAATTCCTCGTCCGTAATCCCTTCGACAAGGCTCATGTCAAGGTTTTCGATCAGATTCTCAATCATCTCATGGCTTAGCACGCCCTTCTCTGTCAGAACCACTTTCTTTAACCGAGCGTCATGTTCCACAGATTCCCTAAGGACGAATCCCTTTTTCTCCATCAACTGAATGATGTTCGTGACGGTGGATCTCCCTATGGAAAAGTGCTGTTCGATGTCTTTCTGGAAAATATCTTCATCCCGTTTCTCATACAGATAGCGGATGATCCAGCCATGCATCAGCGTGACCTCGTCAAGTCCTGCCGCTTTCACACGGGCCTGCACATTTCTCGCCAGCATATGATCGAGCCTTCGTATCTCGAAACCAATCCGTTCTTCCCTTTTTTTCATATCAGCCTCCTTTTCTATATTTGATATCCTTCACGAGTTGCTGTTGACCTATCAGAATCTCCCATCTGTTTGATATCAAATTGTTCGATATTAAACTGTTTGATGCAAAACATATTTTACCACAAAAAAAATAGAAGTCAAGTGATTTTAAATTTTTCCTTATCGTTGAATTCCCCTTAAAATAATGATAAAATACAAGAAATTAACAAATTATATATACTAAAATACAACAGCATTTCTGTAAAATAATAACCAGAAAGTGAGTACAGACGATGACGTCAAAATCGAACAAAAGAACTGCAATCCAATTCCTGTTTACGCAGGAGGGTTTCATGCCCGACGTATCTTCCCTGGACACGGAAGCGGCGCTTGAGGAGGCAAAGCAGTGGACTATAGACGGAGGATACCCGTCCCTCTACCGGTTCGGCCTCGAAGGGAAACCGGAGGATGCAACCCCCTCGGAGAGCTTCCTTTATCAGGTGGCCGCCGCCTTCTTCGGCGGGCTCACAGATCTGCCGGAACTGGAAATCGCGCGGGGAAAAGCAAAGGTAATACTGACCGATGAAGCTGCCGAAGAACTTCTGTGGGCGGTTCCCTTTGCAATCGGCGCAGAGCATATTACGAAAAAATGGCTCCGGGACGTATTCCGGAAGCTTCAGGCAATCTTCTCCCAAGAAATCGCAGACTACGACGGTACGGTGGAGATGTACCTGACGGAAAAGAATCAGGAGCTGCGCGTTCCCGAGCGGGTATTTTTTCATCTGGTGGAGAACAAAGACCCGGATTTCCCGTTCGCCTTCCTTGCCACGTACGCCACAAAGGGAGAACACGGGAAGATCCGGCATGTCCCTCTGAAATATGCCTTGACAGAATACCAGAATGACCGGAGCAAGCTGCTTGCCCTGCTGTCTTGCCTGAACCGTGCGGCGGAGGTGTCCGAGCTGATCGGCGGGTTCATGGACAGCGGGGAATTGTTCCATCCCCTAAAGCTCACATCCCAAGAGGCATATACATTCCTGAAACAGATCGAAGAGATTGAGGAGACTGGGATTCTGTGCCGGATTCCCAATTGGTGGAAGCGGAATGCAGCGGCCGTATCCATGGCGGTGAGCTTAGGCGACGAGAAGCCGTCCATGCTTGGGTTTGACGCATTGATTTCTATGAAGCCCAAGCTGATGGTGGACGGCGTGGAGCTGTCGGAAGAAGACATCCGTAAGCTTTTGGCACAGACGGAAGGGCTGGCGTTCCTGAAAGGAAAATGGATTGAGGTAGACCATGCCCGGCTGGAACGGCTGCTGAAGGAAATGGAAGGGCAAGACAGGGAGATTACTTTGATGGAAGCCCTCCGGATGGAGATGGGGGCAGGCACGGAAGGGAAAGCAGCCGATGTAGGCGTTTTGGTCACAAACGGGAAATGGCTGTCCTCCCTGCTGGCAAATTTAAGGAAACCAGAGAAGATCCGAAAGGCTGCCGTCCCCGGCACGGTAAAAGCTGTACTACGCCCCTACCAGAAAAACGGCTACGCTTGGCTTGGCTATATGGACCAGTTAGGGTTCGGCGCATGCCTTGCTGATGATATGGGGCTTGGGAAGACCCTGCAGGTCCTAGCTTATCTGGAGAAGCTCAGGAAACAGGATAAGTCTGCCCGTGTGCTGCTGGTCGTACCTGCGTCGCTGCTTGGGAACTGGCAGAAGGAGGCGGAAAAGTTTGTTCCGGGCATGGATTTATCTATTCTCCATGGCGGTGGGGCAGCCGCCTTAGGGAAGATGGTGAAAGCAGAACCCACATTTTTGAATATCACGACCTACGGAATGGTTTCACGGATCAAAGAGCTGAGGGAAATCCAGTGGTCGTGTATCATACTGGACGAGGCGCAGGCAATCAAGAATCCCGGGACGAAGCAGACCCGGGAGATTAAACAGCTTTCCGGACGTATGCGTATCGCCATGACGGGAACGCCTATTGAAAATGATTTGACGAACCTCTGGTCTTTGTTTGATTTCCTGAACAAAGGGCTGATGGGTACGTCAACAGAGTTCCGTGATTTCTGTAAGAAGTTAAAGGATTGCCCGGAAAACTATGCAAGGCTGAAATCCATGGTGGCCCCGTTTATGTTAAGAAGGCTGAAAACAGACAAGCGTATCATCAAGGATCTTCCGGAGAAACTGGAGACGATGGATTATGCAGGGCTGTCAAAACGACAGGTGGTGCTGTATCGGAATGTCGTGGATGAAATGGAAAAGCGGGTGATGGAATCCGACGGAATCGAGCGGTGCGGCATTGTCTTGTCTACCATCGTAAAGCTCAAGCAGATCTGCAACCATCCGGACCAGTATCTGGGGCAGCAGACATTTGCGGAAGAAGAGAGCGGAAAATTCGCGATGCTAAGGGAAATCTGCGAGACCATTTATGAAAAGAGAGAGCGGGTGCTGGTATTTACCCAATTCCGGGAGATCATCAACCATTTGGCGGCATTTCTCAAAGAAATCTTCCATGCGGACGGTTACGTGCTGCACGGCGGGACGCCTGTGGCAAGCCGGGGGAAGATTGTGGAGGCGTTTCAGGGAGAGGCGTACGTGCCGTTCATCGTATTGTCCGTGAAAGCAGGAGGCACCGGGCTGAACCTGACGAAGGCAAACCACGTCATTCACTTTGACCGCTGGTGGAATCCGGCTGTGGAGAACCAGGCGACAGATCGGGCGTTTCGGATTGGGCAGAAGAAGAATGTGATGGTGCATAAGCTGGTGTGCCAGAAGACCATTGAAGAGAAAATCGACAAGGTCATCGAATCCAAGAAGGAACTGGCAGAGAATGTAATTGGATCCAGCGGCGAGAGCTGGATTACAGAGCTTGGGAATGATGAACTGATGTCCCTTCTGAGGCTTGGGTAGGAAGCCGGGCGGTGATATTTAAAATTCGATGGGCAAGCATGTGCGCCCGTCAGGGAGCGTGCGGATGAAGGAGGGCTCAAGATGAGCAAATACTGGGGAGAGTTCCCGCAATATAGCCAGCCGAATGCGTCGGAACTGCGGAAGAAATCGGCGGAAAGCAAGAAGAAAGAGAAAGCAAAGGGAAAGGTATTAGAGCCTGTCGTAATAAAGGGAAGGAGCATTGTCAATCACTGGTGGGGGAAGGCATGGTGCGATAATCTGGAGCGGTATGCGGATTACGAAAGCCGTCTGGACCGTGGAAAACGCTATGTCCGAACCGGCGCAGTGATTGACTTGAAGATCCAGAAGGGCAAGCTCCTTGCGAGGGTGCAGGGGACGCGCAAGACCCCTTATAAGGTAGAGATTAGGATTAGCCCCCTGTCGGAGGAGCGATGCCAGTCCATTATCCAAAGATGTGGAAGGAAACTTGAAAATCTGGAGGCGCTACTGGCAGGAGACTTTCCGGAAGAGATGCAGGAATTATTCCAGGGCAAGGACGGATTGTTCCCGGCTCCCCGGGAGATTAGTTTTAACTGCAGCTGCCCGGACTGGGCGCTGCTCTGCAAGCATGTGGCTGCAGCGCTCTACGGGGTAGGGGTGAGGCTAGATGAGAATCCGCTGCTGTTTTTTGAACTTCGTGGAATCGAAGTAGGGAGGTTCATTGACGTGACGCTTGCGAACCGGGTGGAGGCGATGCTTGCGAATGCCGGGAATAGAAGCAGCCGGATGATGGACGATGAGGAGATCGAAGGGATGTTTGGAGTGATTTGAGGCTTTGAAGGTAAGGAGTGGCAGGAATGGGGATTTATCTTAATCCGGGGAATATCGGTTTTGAGCAGATCTGCAGAGGTGAATATATTGATAAGACGGGGTTGATCCGGCTGGTCAACCAGAGGATTGGCGGGCCCAATAATCTGCTGTGTATCAGCAGACCCCGGCGTTTTGGAAAATCCTATGCGGCAAAGATGCTGTGTGCATACTATGACTGCTCCTGCGATTCCCATCATTTGTTTGCAAAGCGGAATATCGGTAAGGCAAAATCATACCGTACTTATTTAAACCAATACAATGTAATCTATCTGGATATTACTGGTTTCATATCTGCTGCCAAGAGACAGGGGATTCCACTCAGGGACGTACCCAATATGATTGTTGGGACAATCCATGAGGAACTTATGCTGCAAGCTCCCGAACTGCCGTGGCAGAAGAGTCTTACGGATTGCCTGGTCCGCTATGTTGAGAAGCCGGAGGGGAAGTCATTTATCTTCATTATTGACGAATGGGATGCAAATGGATCCCAATCTGCGATTTCGGATTTTCAGGAGTATTCAATCCTGAACCCGGATCAGTTTGCAGAGTTTACGGGTTTTACTGAGAGAGAGGTACGGAAACTTTGTAAGAAGAATAAAATGGATTTTGAAAAAGTGAAAGCCTGGTATGACGGATACGATTTCCATGAGGTGGGTTCAATCTATAATCCGTTTTCTGTCGTAAGGGCCATGGAGGCGGCAGAATGCCGCTCTTTCTGGAGAGAATCGTCTGCGGCAGAATCTTTGAAAACATATATTAATATGGATTTTGACGGCATGCAGGAAATGGTTTCCAGGCTTATTACCGGAGAGGAGATTGAGGTAGATACCTGGAGTTTCCAGAATGATTTTCAAACGTTCCGGAGCAGGGATGACATCCTTACGCTGCTCACCCATCTGGGGTATTTAACTTATAGAAAATCGGAGCATACAGTGCGGATACCGAATGAAGAAGTACGCAATGAATTCAGGAATATATTGAAGGGAAACGATGTCAATCCCAAATGGATGGAACTGATCCGCCGTTCCCGAAAGCTGTTGGACGACACGGTTGCAGGAAATGGAGATGCGGTGGCCAGGGCTATTGAAGAAATCCGGAAAGAGCAGTATGCGCCGGTTTATTACAACAACGAACTGGCGTTGAGGGCGGTGATAAAATTTGCATATATTGTAACATTTGGCCAGTATGTGAAGATTGAAGAACTGCCGTCGGGGAAAGGGATCGCCGACGTTGTGTTTATTCCCAAAAGACTTACGAAGCTTCCAGCGATGGTCGTCGAGTTAAAATGGAACAAGACATCAGGAGGGGCGATTCGCCAGATAAAAGATAAGGGATATCCGGAAGTGTTAAAGGATTACGGAGGGGAAATATTGTTGATTGGAATCAATTATGATGAAAGAACCAAGATCCATACCTGTGAAATAGAAAAAGGGTTGGTGCGGTAAAACCACGCAAGAAATACACTGCTGCGTTGGAGGCAAAAGGCATTATTCCGAATATAAAACATGTAAAGACGGATACCAACCTTTTCATTGATATCCGCCTTTACTCTAACCCTTCAATCATTCTTTTTACCTCTTTCTTCCTCGGTCCAAGATTCTCGATGCTTTACCAATTCACTTGCCGATTCTGGTATCTTGATTTAAATCCCGGAAATAAGTTTAAGTTCTTGGTGGTCCGTACCTCCTATTCATAAACTCTTCGACTCCTGATACTCAGCGCCTTCTTTCTCAAGAATCTTCTTCCAACACTTGTGTTGATTCTTAAATAACATCCCATCACTTACAGCTCGCGTCTGTCTTGTAATTCGGTTCTGTTATTTGTTAAATATAAGATATCACACTTATTCATGTTTGTCAATATATTTTTTTAATATTTTATTTCTTTTTTATATTTATTAGAATATTCAGATATTTTACGCGAATACTTCCGCTTCTCATGCTATTTACCAATCGCCCCAAGCACATGACCACCAACAGAACCTACCGATAACAATCATCTCCTATAAATATCCTCAAGCGTCAAAAGTGTGACCTCTCCCTGCCTTGAAAGCTCTTGAAGAGATTGCGTAAACCCCCCTTTTGAAAATATGAAATAATGGAATCTGCACCCCCGATTGAACACAGCCGCATATTGACGAAGCAGTTCCAGTTCGTCCACACCTATCTGTACATTCTTATATTTGCAGGAACCGATAATATATTCCCTTCCTTCCACAGGTACGCCCACAATATCTATCTGCACTTCCTTGTGCGTCTTCGGATCTGTTCCCCACCATTGGCCTACCTCGCCCAATAAAATCGGTAAGTCCTGGGCATACCGCAGCAAATATTCCCGGCACATTTTTTCAAAGACCAGTCCCATATAATCTGAAAGATACTTCCTGACTGCCCGGTCGTAAATCTGTTCCATCCGTCCGGCGCTGATTGCGGACATATTCCCCGGGACAAAACGATACCAGAACCGGAAAAAATTATCATCTATGCCATAAATTGTCTTCTTTCCTGTTTTTTCCGTAACGGGCGTTTCTTTTTTCAGAATCCCTAGTTCCAGAAGTACCCTGAGATATTTCGCACAAATTCCCGATTCCACTCCAACCTTCGTGGCGATTTCATTTGCACGGCTGGCTCCGCCCGCGACTGCGGATATGACAGAATTATAAACCGCCGGCTCTCTCAACTCCTGTTTGAGAAGATTCTCCGGCTCTTCAAACAGATAGCTGGATGCATTGAACAGATGTTCTTTCAACGCCTCATCCATATCTCCTTCAACCTCCAGCTTATTAATATAATGGGGAATCCCTCCTGTAATGCCGTATAACAACGCCTGATCTTCCACATCCAATTCTTGATGGAATGCCGTCATCTCCCGGTAAGTCAATGCCTGTATTTTGAATTGCGCCGTCCGTCTTCCATACAGCGGACTCTCATACCCTAATACCTGATATTCCATAAAAGTCATAGATGAACCGCATAAAATCAAAAAGAGCTGTCCGTTCTGCCATACATGGTCTATCACATGCTGTAACCTTGAAGATATCGACTTCTCTGCCTTTGCCAGATAAGGATACTCATCAATCACGAAAACAACACGCCGCTCCTTCGCAATCTCCGTGACTGCTTCCAGTGCATTTTCATAATTCTGATAGACAGGCGCACGAATCTCACCCGGATTCTTATAGAGGTAAATTGCTTTGGACAAAGCTTCCAGATTCTCCTGAGAGGAAGCATTCAAAGCCGAAAAATAGATTGCAGGCTTTCCTTTGCAGAATTCATTGATTAAAGCCGTCTTGCCCACACGTCTTCTTCCATAAATGACAATGCATTCAAAATTTCCTTTATCATATCGCTGGTTCATCGTATTAATTTCTTTTTCACGGCAATAAAACATATCATTCTCCTTCTTATGATTCACTTTCTTATCAGTTGCCTTCTTACGAGTTACCTTCTTACGAGTTGCCTTCTGATAAGTTTATTATAGGCAAAATAAAATAATTGTCAATATAGTCATTCCCACTTTTGCACAAAAAAAAGAGGGATGCCGCCCACCAACGGTTTCCGGCACCTCTCTTTATCAGGAATGAACTCCTCATTCTTACTGCTTTACCGCCCAGCCGCGGCCTACGAAATCCCCTTCATTGTAAGCTGGATGCGCTTCTTCTTCATATCAACGCCCAGCACCTTGACATCCACGATATCCCCGACGCTCACCACTTCCAACGGGTGCTTGATAAACTTCTTGTCTGTAATCTCGGAAATATGCACCAATCCGTCCTGATGGACTCCGATGTCCACGAACACGCCGAAATCAATGACGTTCCTCACCGTGCCTTTCAGCAGCATCCCCTCGGTCAAATCCTTCATTTCCAAGACGTCCGTCCTCAATATGGGCTTAGGCATCTCGTCACGGGGGTCTCTTGCCGGCTTCTCCAGCTCCTTTACAATATCCCGTAAAGTAATCTCGCCCACTCCCAGCTCTTCTGCCAGCTTCTTGTAATCTTTAATCGTCAGCGACAGGCCCACGAGCTTCCCTCCGCTGATATCCTCCACGGCAAAGCCCTGCTTCGCCAGCAATTTTGCCGCAGCCTCGTAGGTTTCCGGATGTACGCTCGTGCCATCCAGCGGGTTGTCCCCTCCCTGAATCCGCATAAAACCTGCACACTGCTCAAAAGCCTTAGGCCCAAGCTTGGCGACTTTTAGAAGCTGCTTCCGGTTGGCAAATTTCCCATTCTCTTCCCTGTATGCCACAATATTCTTGGCGATTGTCCCGGAGATACCGGAAATGTATGCCAGAAGTGGCGCAGATGCCGTATTCAGATCGACTCCTACCCGGTTCACACAGTCTTCTACCACGCCCGACAACGCTTCACTTAGCTTCTTCTGGTTCATATCATGCTGATACTGGCCCACGCCGATAGACTTAGGGTCTATCTTCACCAGCTCTGCCAGAGGATCTTGCAGGCGCCTCGCAATGGACGTCGCGCTCCTCTGCCCTACGTCGAACTTAGGAAATTCCTCCGACGCCAGCTTACTTGCAGAATATACGGAAGCCCCCGCCTCGTTGACAATTACATACTGCACCTTCTGAGGTATCTCTTTGAGCAGCTCTACAATAAACATCTCTGATTCACGGGAAGCAGTACCGTTTCCCACGGAAATCAAAGTAATATTATATTTTGCGATAATCTTCTTGAGAAGATCTTTCGACGCTTTTATCTTCTGGGGCGTCGTGGGTGCCGTCGGATAGATGACCGTTGTTCCGATAACCTTTCCGGTAGGGTCAACGACTGCCAGCTTGCATCCGGTACGAAACGCCGGGTCCCAGCCAAGGACCGTCTGCCCCACAATCGGCGGCTGCATCAAAAGCTGCTCCAGATTCTTCTTAAATACCTCAATCGCCCCAGATTCTGCCTTCTCAGTTAAATCATTGCGGATCTCACGCTCAATTGCAGGCGCAATCAGCCTCTTATAACTGTCATCCACCACAGCTTTCAAAATCGGAGCTGTGAACCGATTATCCCCATGGATGGTCTTCTTCTCCAGATAGCGGATGATATCCTCCTCCGGTGCCTCAATCTTCACGGACAAAAACTTCTCCTTCTCCCCCCGGTTCAGCGCCAGAACCCGATGTCCCGCAAGGCGGTTCACCGGCTCTTCAAAGTCATAATACATCTCATAGACCGATTCTTCTTTTTCGTCCTTTGCAGAGGAGGAAATCATCCCCTGCTCCATGGTTGCATTGCGGATATAGGTACGGAACTGGGCATTGTCGGAAATCCTCTCGGCCAGAATATCCTTTGCGCCGGCCAGAGCTTCCTCCGGCGAAGACACACCTTTTTCCTCTGACACATAATTTTCTGCCAGCTTTTCTGCTGGCTCTTTTATCTGCTGCAAAAATATAATATCTGCTAAAGGCTCTAAGCCCTTTTCCTTGGCAATCATGGCGCGTGTCCTGCGTTTGGGACGATAGGGTCTGTAAAGATCGTCTACCGCCACCTGAGTCATTGCAGCCCGAATCTGCGTTTCCAGCTCCGGGGTCAGCTTTTCCTGCTCCCGGATTGAGGAGATCACCTGCTCCTTTTTTTCTTCCAGGTTCCGCAGATAGCGGAGTCTCTCATCCAGATTGCGAAGCACTTCATCATCCAGCGCACCGGTAACTTCTTTACGGTATCGGGCAATAAAAGGGATTGTATTTCCTTCATCGATCAGTTTTACAGCAGCCTCTGCCTGCTGATATCCGATCTGCAATTCCTGCTGAAGCACCTTTATAATATCCATATTCTTATTTTCCTCGCCTTCCTTGGTTTCCGTTTGTACATTATAATTCATAATGGAAAGTTATGCAAGCACACGCGAGTTGAAATGTCCTTCACCCAAAAAGGAATGCGCAGTCTCTTTGGATATGGCTTTCTCTGCGATTTTGCTTTCCGCCTCTTGTGAATCAGAGCAATTCGTGGTATCATAATTAGAATTATACTTTCGGAGGAATATTCATGGAACAAAATCATATACAATCACCTGACAAGAAATCCAACTCTTTTGCTGTCTTCAGTCTGGCAGTGGGCGTCTTTGCTCTGTTTGCCTGCATTTCGCCGCCTATGCAGCTTTTATTAGGCGCCGCGGCGCTGATGGCCGCATACATGTCCCGAAACGGACGGCCCATGACAGGCCCTGCCGTGGCCGGAACAATCATGGGAATCTGTGGGATTCTCTGCAGCTTTCTCTTTTTAGGGTTTTATATCTTTACCATACGAATGCTGGACAACCCAGATTATGTAGCTATGCAGCGTGAGCTTATGCGGCAATACCAGGATATTTTCAGCTCTATTTCTCCCAATTAAGAAGAACCGTGCATCCAGGATGCACGGTTCTTTTATATTGTCCTTCAAAAACTTATGGTGAGTACTCCATCCGGACAGCACACTAGTGTACTGACACATTTACTTTCAGCCAAATGACGCAGAATGAATTTTCAGTCTGCAAGGCGGCGGAGGGAGGCG
>OFGE01002369.1_pt1 | contig 14013 bp, 9 predicted proteins | sample 1521681 | NCBI WGS metagenome assembly OFGE01 (sample SAMEA3504093, study PRJEB24116) | mouse gut metagenome | biome: mouse gut; feature: mouse-associated habitat; material: faeces | place: Denmark | collected 2011 | reverse complement strand
CATTACAATGTGGCTGCCGCCATAGCTCTTGCGCAGCGTTACGGTAACTTTGGGCACAGTGGCTTCACCGTAAGCATAAAGCAGCTTGGCGCCGTGGAGAATCACGCCGTTATATTCCTGACCTGTGCCGGGAAGGAATCCGGGCACGTCTACGAGGGTCACGAGGGGGATGTTGAATGCGTCGCAGAAGCGGACAAAACGTGCGCCCTTACGCGATGCATTGCTGTCAAGCACGCCGGCGAGGTATTTGGGTTGGTTGGCCACGATACCCACTGACTGGCCGTTGAAGCGTGCGAAACCGACGATGAGGTTCTTAGCGTAGTCGCGCTGTACTTCCAGGAATTCGCCGTTGTCGATAATGGCTCCGATTACCTCATACATGTCGTAGGGGCGTGTTGCAGAGTCGGGAATGATGTCGTTGAGTGAATCTTCCAGACGGTCAATGGGGTCGGTGCAGGGCACGAGGGGTGCTTCCTCGAGGTTGTTCTGAGGTATGAAGCTGAAGAGCTTGCGGATGATGCGCAGAGCGTCTTCGCCGTCTTCAGCCGCAAAGTGCGCCACGCCGCTTTTGGAGGCATGGACTTCAGCACCGCCGAGAGCGTCCTGGGACACGTCTTCTCCGGTCACGGTCTTTACCACTTTAGGACCAGTGAGGAACATGTAGGAGATGCCTTTGGCCATAATGGTGAAGTCGGTGAGGGCGGGAGAGTACACGGCACCGCCGGCACAGGGGCCGAGGATGGCTGAAATCTGCGGAATCACACCGGAAGCCATGATGTTGCGCTGGAAAATTTCAGCGTATCCCGCGAGGGCGTTGATGCCTTCCTGAATGCGTGCGCCGCCGGAGTCGTTAAGACCGATGACGGGAGCACCCATTTTCATGGCCATGTCCATGACCTTGCAGATTTTCAGTGCCATGGTTTCGGACAGCGAACCGCCGAACACGGTGAAGTCTTGTGCGAACACATATACGAGGCGTCCTTCGATGGTACCGTAGCCGGTGACTACGCCGTCGCCGAGAAACGATTTTTTGTCTTGGCCGAAGTTTGTGCAGCGGTGGCGCACAAACATGTCGAGCTCCTCGAACGAGCCTTCGTCGAGCAACTGTGCGATGCGTTCGCGGGCGGTGTATTTACCGCGTTCGTGCTGCTTTTCGATGGCCTTTTCGCCGCCGCCGAGGCGGGCTTGGGCGCGGAGCTCTATGAGCTCTTGTACTTTTTCAAGCTGACTGCTCATTACTTTGATAGTATGATATTGGTATGGGTATTTTGATTACTTGTTGGGGTCTTCGCAAAGTTCGATGAGGGTACCGACTGTGCTCTTGGGATGCAGGAAGGCGATGTTGAGGCCTTCAGCACCTTTGCGGGGTGCTTTGTCAATAAGGCGGCAGCCTTTTTCCTCGAGCTCGCCGAGAGCGTTAGCCACGCCGTCGGCAATGGCGAATGCCATGTGCTGGATGCCTCCGCGGCCTCCGTTGTTGGCTACGAACTTGGAGATGGCGCTGTCTTCAGCGGTGCCTTCAAGCAGCTCGATTTTGGTCTGGCCCACCTTGAAGAATGCGGTGCGCACTTTCTGGTCGGCAACTTCCTCAATTGCGGTGCATTTGAGACCGAGCATCTTCTCGTAGAAAGGGATGGCTTCGTCGAGCGACGGAACGGCGATGCCGATGTGTTCGATATGCGATATTTCCATAATATAAGGGATTAATGTTTTTGATGATACTATTGTAGTTGGCACACGCTGCGGCAGGCCGGCGCGTAATTGCCTGCAAATTTACAAAAATTATTGAAACAGCGGTTGTTCGGTTTCAAAAAATGCCGCTTTACGTCAGTCAAACAGGCCTTCGATAACCTCCTCGGCTTCTTCCGGTTCAATTTCTTCGTAAATTTCGCCCCCGCAGAGTTCTGTCGCGGGAAAATGGAAGCGGGCATCCTGTTTGTAGTGCAGGGTGGGGTCGGCATATACTTTACTGATGTAGAGCCCGTATATTGGCAGCGCCATACTTGCTCCCTGGCCTTCTGCCATGGAGTTGAAGTGGATGTAGCGTTCGTCGCCGCCGACCCACACGCCGCTGACGAGCTCGGGAGTGAAGCCCATAAACCAGCCGTCGGCGTTGAAGTTTGTGGTTCCTGTTTTGCCTCCTGTCTGTGCCGTGATGTTGTATGGTGCGCGGCGTAGCCGGTTGCCGGTACCGCCGTCCACTACATTGAGCAGTATGGAAAGTATTCTCCAATATCCTTTGTCTGTGATGACTTCCGTCTGCACAGGGGAGAAGTCGCTGATTACGTTGCCATTGCTGTCTGTGATTGAGGTGACGAACATGGGGTCGCTGCGCATGCCGTTGTTGGCAAAGGCACTATAGGCTGTCACCATTTCTTTTACCGATACTTCGCAGGGCCCGAGGCAGAGCGACAGCACTGCGGGCAAGCGGTTGGTGATGCCATATGAATGCATGCGGTTTACAAGTTCGGCCGGGCTTAGCTGTGCCATGAGACGTGCCGAAATCCAGTTGTTGGAGTTTGTGAGCGCCCAACGTAGGTCTACGTTCTCTCCTATGCGTGAACGTCCGGCATTGCGCGGCGTCCACAGACGGCCGCTTTCGTCGGTGAAAGTGGGCTGTTCGTTAAGCAACTGGCTGCATGGCGTGAAGCCGGACTCCATGGCATATGTGTAGAGGAAAGGCTTTATGGTGGAGCCTATCTGTCTTCGGCCGGTTGATACCATGTCGTATTGGAAGAAGCGGAAATCGGGGCCGCCTACGTAGGCTTTGACATGGCCGGTAGATGCATCCATGGACATGAATCCCGTGCGCAGGAAACTCTTTGTGTAGAGTATCGAATCGAGCGGAGTCATAACTGTGTCTACCGGCCCGGCATAGCTGAACACTGTCATTTCTACCGGAGTATTGAACTCGGCTGTGATTTCTTCGTCGGATTTGCCAGCTACTTTTGCCACGCGCCGCCGTTCGCTCTGGCGCACTGCGTTGGCTATGAGTTTTGCGCGTGTCTGCGCCGAAAGTTCGGCGGGGTTCGACGAGTATGGCGCCGTGGACGAGTTGCGCTTCTCGCGGGCGAAAGACGCCTGTAGCTTACGCATGTGTTCTCCCACGGCTTCTTCTGCATATTGCTGCATGCGCGAATCGATGGTGGTGTATATGCGCAGTCCGTCGTTGTAGATGTCATACTTGCTGCCGTCGGCTTTCGGGTTTTTGTCAATCCATCCGTAGAGCGGGTTGATGGCCCATGCTATGCTGTCATCGGTGAATTTCTGTCCGTCCCAGTCGGCATAGTCGGAGCGTTTTGGCTTGTGGGCGGTGAGCATGCGTCGCAATTCCTCGCGCAGGTATGGTGCTATGCCTTCCTTATGGTCGATGCGGTGGAAATCGAGATTGAGCGGCAGTGCCGAAAGCGAATCGAGCTGTTCGCGGGATATGTAGTCTGCTTTGTACATCTGTTCAAGCACTACGTTGCGGCGGGCACGTGTACGCTCCGGATGGCGCAGGGGGTTGAAATACGACGGATTCTTTACCATGCCGACAAGCATTGCGGCCTGTTCGATGTTGAGCTTGTCGGCAGTGGTGTTAAAATATACTTTGGCGGCGCTCTTGATTCCTACGGCGTTGTAAAGGAAGTCGAACTGGTTGAGATACATCTTGATGATTTCCTCTTTACTGTAGAAACGTTCGAGCTTGATGGCTATCATCCATTCTATGGGTTTCTGCATAGCACGGCCGAGCATGCCGGAACTCGGTGGGGTGTAGAGCTGTTTGGCGAGCTGCTGGGTGATGGTGGAGCCGCCGCCGGCGCTTTTGTCGCCAAGCAACACGGTTTTGAATACGGCACGGCTTACGGCTTTGGCATCGATGCCGGAATGGCTTTCGAAACGGACATCTTCGGTTGCGATAAGGGCGTCGATTACGTTTGGCGAGATTTCGTCGAAATCGGCATACACGCGGTTGCCTGTGCCACGGAAGTATCGCCCCATCTCTTTGCCGTCGGCGGTGAATATGACGGAAGCGAACTTGTCCTGCGGGTTTTTAAGTTCTTCGACCGGAGGCATGTATCCTATGACTCCATTATAGACAAGAATGAAGAAAACTGCTGAAAATACAGTGGCGGCGGCGAATGCCGCCCAAAGCCATTTTATGATTCGGAAGCTGCGTTTTTTGGGGCTTGCAGCCTGAATGGGCGTTGTGTTGTCGTTTGCCATGTTTCGATGAGGCTATTATTTGGCAAAGTTACGAAAGATTTCCTACCCGTGCAATACGGCGATGAAAAAGCGCCCCGCAGCCATAGGGCCATGGGGCGCTTTATTAGAAAGCTATTGTATGTATTATTTTACAGCAACTTTACGTACGCTTCCGTCAGAGTATTTGACTACATATATGCCTGATTTTGCATCTGCTTTGCTGATGCGTCGTCCGCTGAGGTCGTAGACTCCGGTTATTTCGGCATTTTCGCTTACGGTGATGTCAGATATGCCGGCCGATTGTGTGAGAGGTATGCTGACTCTTACTCCGGGAGCTTTTACGACAACATCGCCTTCAGCGATGACTTCTGCAGCGTTGTGGCTGAGGGTGAGTTCGCAATTGTCGTAGCGTCCTTTCACAGAAGCGGTGACGCCTGCCGGCACTTCTACGGAAAGCTTGCTGCCGTCGTAGTAGCTGCCAAGGGCTACTTTCACAGGAGTGCCGTCGCCTGGAAGCTCGATTTTCTCAGTTTCTGTCGTAAGCCACGGATATTCGGCGTTAAGACCGAAAGAGAAGGCGCTGCACATGTCGTGGTAGTTGTCGTCGGCATCACGATAGGTCAGGGGGATGAAGGAATCATATACCGGACGGCCGGTGTGGCTGCTCAGGTCGATACGTTTCATCAAATAACCATGGCATATGTAGTCGGGGTGGTCTACCTGCGACTGCAACGGGGCGAAATACTCCACTTTGTCTGAATTAAATCCTGTCAGAGACACGAAATAGCAGGGAGTAGCGTCAGATTTTTCAATTACTACGGGAGATGAGAAGTCGAAGGGCAGGCACAGGTAGCCGTTGCTATCGCCTGCGGAGTATTCCTTCAGTATGTCTTTTCCTTTGATGGTTGCAGAGCCAAGCAGGGTGAGAAGATCATAGTCGAATGCCATCGTTTCGTCGAACGCATATATGGAGATGGTGAATTCTGCGTCATTGTCGACCTTGCCCCATGCATTTACGGTGACTCCGTTCACTACAAGCGGAGCGGAAGGCGGGAAAATCATGTTTGCTATGCCATAGAGCTGTACGTCGTCGCCCGGATTCTGTTCGTTGCCGTTGAGAGAGTAGTTGAGCCAGTACTTGTTTGTGTTGGAATTATGGCCAAAAAGCGGAATTGCAGGGTCGCCGATGGCTGCATCGTCATACGAAACGAATGTCAGTCCTGATTGATTGAAGTCAAACGGAAGGAGGCCGCCTTCGATTTCGGACCCATCGTCGAATTTGTACTCAAATTTGCCACCTGCCTGGAAGTAATGGTATGGAGCGGCATAGCTGCCTGTGGAACTGTTGGGAGCAGAGGCGTAGAGGGTTGGCGGTGTGAGGAAGTTGTTGCGTTTGCTTGCGTCGCTGGTATAGTCGGGTATGTAGGTTACCGTGAGTTCTTCAGCTTCGTCGGAAGTGGTTAGCTCAGCTGTGGCCGGGTCGCAATATTCCCAATGATAGGATGCATTGTCAACGGTCATGCTGTTGGTCCATGTGATGGGGCCGTATACGGGATATTGTGCGAAGCTTCCCATCATGCATCCCATGCTCCATGTGCGGTCGAATCCCCAATAGAGTGTTTCAAAGGGGTTGGTGTAGGAAATGTCTTCAAGCTCGGGATAGCCTACGCCAATTGCATCTATAAACATTGTGTTTCCGTCGGAGCCTACATAGCGGAATGCGAATTTCGTTTTTTTGCCGGCAAATTCTGTCACATCGATGCTCTTTTTTTCAAGGGCTTTCGGGGCTGCATATGACAGGTCAATAAGAGACCATCCGCGATAGTCGTTTGCATAATCGTGAATCATTGTCCACTCTCCGTCTTCGGGCTGCGCCCATACCTGAAGAGTAGCGGCTACTTCGGGTTCGCCGATGAACTCATATTTGTCCCAGTCCACATTGTCCATGCTGAAAATAAATGCAGGTTCGAGATATAACCAATAGGATAATGCGAAACCTTCATTAACTTCAACAGAAGGAGAAATCAGCCATTCGTCTTGTTTTTCCGAAGAGAAGTTTATGGCAAAATAGCAGCTGCCGTCGGCAGCGGCAGGGAGCCCCATGCCGGCAACAGGAGCTTCGGGAGTCCAACTTTCTTTGCGTTCGACATCGCCACGCATGTCTAATGTCCATCCTTCCGGAATCCATTCTTTGTTTAGCTTGTCCCAGGCTTCAAAACTCTCGAACATTACGAAGCCGTCTGGAGCGGATGCTTTTGCCTGGCTGCGAGGGGATGGAAGGCTTACTGTGTTGCTTTCGTTGTTTGCTTTGCGTAATTTTTTGATATGGGAAATGGTGTTGAGGCTTACACCAGGTGTCAGGCGGAGCATTTTCTGTGATGGCGCGCCATTGATATGGGTGGCTTTCACCTCATCGACGGCTTTTGCGGGATGGGTTGCCGACGGAATTGCCGCCATGTTTAAAGCGGCAGTAGCCAATAGGCCTGTGAGTAGAGTTTGTTTCATGTAGACAAGATTGATTATTTATAGAGTTATGTGCAAAGGTATGTGTGTTTCCTATAAAACTCAAAAAAAACGCTGCAAAATCATCAATATTGCAGCGTTTCTAATGTTTTTACTTAAATTTCATTATGTCCGTTCGTTGATACGCGTCTTTATGTCGAAGAAAATGCGGTCTACGTCGCCACTGCCTTCTACAGGGAGGTAATTTCCTTCCTGCTTATAATATTCGCGTAAGGGGGCCGTCTGTTCGTGGTATACTTTCAGGCGTTTTGTAATGGTGTCGATGTTGTCGTCGGCCCGGCCTGTTTCTTTGCCACGCTGCAACATGCGGCGTATCAGTTCTTCTTCCGGCACTTCCAGCCCTATCACGGCGTGAACTTCAGAACCACGCTCTGCAAGCATCTTTTTAAGGGATTCCGCTTGCGGAATAGTGCGTGGGAAGCCGTCGAAGATGACGCCTTTTGAGGTTTTTTCCGGGTTATCGTCAAGCACGGAAGCGAGAACACGTACCATCAGGTCGTCAGGAATGAGCTGTCCGCGTGAAATATAGCCGTCGGCTATTTTGCCGAGTTCCGTTCCTCGGGCTATATGGTCGCGCAATACTTCTCCGGTCGATATGTGGTGAAGTCCGTATTCTTTTATTATGCGCTCGCTTTGTGTGCCCTTGCCGCTGCCGGGGGCACCGAAGATTACAACATTAAGCATGTTATCGTGTCAGTCGCACTGTGTTTTCAGCACGTAGATGTCGTTGAGGTCGCGGGCGCGTTCATTGAGGTCGAGCCCGAAACCTATGATGAATTTTTTGGGGATGCGGAAACCGACATAGTCGGGGTTGATGTCAGGTTCTTCAAGTGCTTCCGGCTTAAAGAGCAGAGTGGCCACCTTGATGTCGGCAGCACCCTTTTCTTTGAGGCCGCGCAGCAGGTGGGCGATTGTGTGGCCGGTGTCGACAATGTCCTCGACTACGATTATGTTGCGTCCGGACACGTCTTCCTGCAGACCTATCACTTCTTTGATTGTACCTGTGGAACCCATGCCTGCATAGCTTTTCAGGCGGATAAAGGTAATCTGTGCGTCAATGCCTTCCGATGCACGGAACAGGTCGCTGGCAAAAGGAAACGCCCCGTTCAATACACATATGAACAGGGGCGCTTTTTCCGCGTAATCGCGCACTATTTCTTTACCCAACTCTTGAATGCGGGCGTCAATGGATTCTCTGGAGATGTAGGGCACGAAGGTATGGCCCTCGTATGTCACTTCTTTCATCCTTGATTTGTAAAATTTGGTGCAAAGGTACGCCAAATTTTTTTAAATATTGGCATTTGTATGCAAATTTTATCAAAGGAAACAATAAAATCTGTTTAACTCAAACGTATCGTGTGTCTTCCACGACTATGTGAGCCGCCAAAGAGTGCTGCACATCGATTATGCGTTGGTTCGATGAGCCGCGGAAGCGCAGTTCTGTGTCACGGAGTGCCTCCATGTAAGGGCCGTCCACAAGTACGTCTATGTATTGCAGGAGTTCCATTGGTTCCGTCATCCGGAGCAGCTGCTCGAATGTGAATCCGGTGTAGCACCATAAGTTGTAGCCGAGGCGTTTTATTTCTCCGGCAAGAGGTATTAGCGCTTTGGCCTGATACATGGGGTCGCCGCCTGTGAATGTGACATTGAAGCCGTTTTGCTTTATGCACTCGAGCAATTCGGCCGGCGAGTAGTCGCGTCCGGCATCGAATGCCCAAGTGGATGGATTGTGGCACGACGGGCATGCGTGCGCACATCCTGCGGTGTATATGGCGGTGCGAAGACCAGGGCCGTCGACAGATGTGCCCTCTATGATGTGGACTACGCGTATGGTCATTTGTGGACTATTCTATCGTTCAGCTCGGCGAGTTTGGCGGTGTTCCATCGGTCAGTGGTGCCTACGAGGTAGCCTGTGATGCGCTGGAGGCGGTCGATTGCCGTGCTTCCGCATTTAGGGCATGTTTCGGGGTTGTCCGAGGCATCCTCATGGCCGCAGTTCATGCAGCGGTTGCGGTTGTGGTTGACGGAGCAGTATCCGATGTTGTGGCGGTCCATGAGGTCTACGATGTCGGATATTGCCTCTGGATTGTGTGTGGCGTCGCCGTCTATTTCCACATAGAATATATGGCCGCCGCGTGTGAGCTCGTGGTAGGGCGCTTCTACTTCGGCCTTGTGGCGTGGCGAGCAATGGTAGTAGACGGGCACATGATTGGAGTTGGTATAATATATTTTGTCGGTTATGCCCGGAAGTATTCCGAACGATTTGCGGTCCTTTGCGGTGAATTTTCCGGAAAGTCCTTCGGCCGGAGTAGCGAGCACGGAAAAATTATGTTCAAATTTCTCCGAATACTCGTTTGCCCGAGAGCGCATATGGCTTACTATGCGCAGACCGAGAGCCTGGGCTTCTTCGGATTCTCCATGATGATGGCCGATAAGCGCCACAAGGCATTCGGCAAGACCTATGAATCCTATGCCGAGTGTGCCGTGGTTGATTACGCTTTCCACACGGTCGTCGGGGCCGAGTACGTCGGCTCCGTTCCACAATTTGCTCATGACGAGCGGGAATTGTTTGGCAAGTGCTGTTTTTTGAAACTCGAATCGGTCGCATAGTTGGCGGGCCGCCGTGTCGAGCACGCCGTCAAAGCGTCGGAAGAATGCTTCGATGCGCTCCTGTTTGTCGCGTATGCTCATGCATTCAATGGCAATACGCACAATGTTTATGGTGGTAAAACTCAAGTTGCCACGACCTATGGATGTCTTCTCGCCATAGCGGTCTTCGAACACGCGTGTGCGGCATCCCATTGTGGCCACTTCGTAGCGGTAGCGCAACGGGTCGTCGGCATTCCATTTCTCATGCTGGTTGAATGAGGCGTCGAGGTTTACGAAATTGGGGAAGAAACGGCGTGCCGTCACTTTGCATGCGAATTGGTACAGGTCGTAGTTGCGGTCGGACGGCAGATAGCTGACCCCGCGTTTTTTCTTCCATATCTGTATGGGGAATATGGCTGTGGCGCCGTTTCCTACGCCTTCGTATGTGCTGTTCAGCAGTTCACGTATTATGCAACGTCCTTCGGCGCTTGTGTCGGTGCCATAATTTATGGACGAGAACACCACCTGGTTGCCTCCGCGGGAGTGTATGGTGTTCATGTTGTGGATGAAGGCTTCCATGGCTTGGTGCACTCTGCTTACCGTGCGGTTGATTGCATGGTGGAGCATGCGGTCTTCGCCGGAAAGCCCGTCAAGCGAAGTAGTTATGTAATCGTCAAATTCTTTGTTGTATAAATGACTTAAATCCGCGCCTTGCATCTGTTCTATATATTTTACTTCCTCGATGAAAGTGGAGCGGACGAATGGGGCGAGGTAGAAGTCGAACGCCGGAATGGCCTGTCCGCCGTGCATCTCGTTTTGCGCTATTTCGAGCGACACGCATGCAAGTATGGTAGCGGTTTCGATGCGTTTGGCCGGACGGCTTTCGCCATGTCCGGCGATGAATCCGTATTCAAGTATGCGGTCGAGAGGGTGTTGAACGCATGTCAGACTTTTTGTGGGGTAGTAGTCCTTGTCGTGGATGTGGATATATCCGGAACGTACGGCATCGCGCGCCTCGGCGCTCAGCAAGTAATCGTCGACAAACGGCTTTGTGGTCTCGCTGGCAAATTTCATCATCATGCCTGCCGGCGAGTCCGTGTTCATATTGGCGTTTTCACGAGTGATGTCGTTGTTTTTCGCTTCTATGATTTCGTGGAACATGTCGCGGGTTTTGGCCCGACGCGCTATGCTTCGCTGGTCGCGGTATGCGATATAGCGTTTTGCCACTTCCTTTCTCGGGCTGTTCATAAGCTCTAGTTCCACCATGTCTTGGATTTGTTCGACAGTCATTCGCTCTTGGCCCGAGAATGAGATGCGGTCGCAAATCTTGCAGATTAGAGCCTCATCTTCTCCGAGTTCGGTGGTGAGCATGGCCTTGCGTATCGCAGCCTTGATTTTTTCTTCGTTGAACCCTACTACGCGGCCGTCGCGTTTAACTACTGTCTGTATCATGTCTGTGGTCTTGTGTCTGATTTGTGCTCTCTGCCGATGTCGGTAAGAGATGTACAAAGGTAGTGACAAAATAAAAAATGACAATAGTTATCTTTTAAAACTTATCAACAATTTTTGTTTTTGGAAAACTTTTTAAATGGTTCATCGGTGGAAATTATTGAAAAGCAATGATATATAAAATATTTTGGAAAACTTTTTGGCGTTGTAGCCTTTAAAAGTTGTCGCTAGTGCCGTATGGGTGTGTGTAATTCACCGGACTGATATATTCTTTCTTTCGAGCATGTCAAGGTCTTCGCGATGGAGTCCTGCGCGGCCAAGCGCTATGCCTTCATTGTAGTCGTTAAGATATACACGCGGATCTTCTTTGAAGTTGCTGTCGGTGACGGCGCGGAACGGCCTTGCATAGGGAGAATTTATTCCTGCTATCGACAGCATTGTGTCAAATACGCTACGGCTTGAAGATATGTTTTTATGGGAATTGGCTTGTGCGGCATCATGCAGCCCGGGGTGTGCGGTGCGGTGAGCCGGCGATGTCCACAATACCATGGGGACGTGTATCTGCCAATAGGTGGGAGAGGGTGATGCGTGGAGGAATCGGTTGCGCCCGTCGTCGAAAATGTCTTCGCCGTGGTCGGGCACGAACAGCATTGCTGCCGACACGCTGTCGGGCAGCTGTTCCAGAGTGCTTATGGTCTCGTCGATTAATGCATCTGTGGCGACAATTGAATTGTCATAGGCGTTGATAAGTTTTTCGCGATTGTGGCGCGATGCATTGTCGCTGTCGTCCGGGAGGAACTGCCTGAAGTTTTCCGGGTAGCGTTCGCGATAGTTGAAATGCGAGCCGTAGGTGTGCAGGACGATAAAACATTTTTCGGAGTTCGATGATGCTATGAATTCTTGCAGCATAGGCAAAAGGGCAGCGTCGTCGCGATTGCGCATAGGCTCGTCGGCTATAAATCTGCAGTGTGACGCCTGGCGGCTGAAAAAATCTATGAAAGAGCCGTTGTGCTGTTGGTTGGAAAGAAAGGCCGTAGCGAAACCGGCTTCGTTGAAAGCTTCGAATATGCTCTTTGTAATGTAAATGGAATCTCCGAAATTTTCAGCTGTCAGGGGTGAGAGCAATAGCGGCACGCTTTTGTGTGTGGTGTTGCTTTCGCTGAGCACGTGCGGAAAAACTACGATGTCGCTCCTTCCGGACAGTCGTGGGGTTGTGTTGCGGCTGTATCCCAATAATTGCCAGTTGTCGGCGCGGCATGTTTCTCCGATGATCAGCACATACACCTCGCGTTCTGAATCCGGATGTGTGCTGCTGGCAGAGTAGGTGAACGGAGCCGATGTGGCGGGGTAGGCTTTTGTGGCGTGGTAGCGGTTGATTGCCTGAAATGTGTTGTCGGCCACGTTTAGCGGGAAAATGCCGCGCCGTACAGAATATCCTTCAGAACCTATATAAGACATGCCTATGGCGCAAAGCCCTAAAACCGAAATGGCGACTCCGCATAGCCGTGCTTTGCGAATAGCGAGCCGGGAGGCGCGGGCGTGCTTTGTCACAAGTATTACTGACCATACAATTGGGGGGAGGTAAAGAATTACCACCGCGCATATTGCTGTGCCGAGGTTGGCAAGCAGTTCGGTGGCCTCGCCGAAATTGGTGGTGGCCACGTTCAGAAACATGTCAATGGCTATTATCGACTCGCCGTATAGGAAAAGCAACACTATCTGAAATGCGGCATATATGCTCAAAGGGGTACAGAGCAGAACCGTACGGCCTATATTGACAGAGCATGAGCATAGCAAAAGGTAGATGCCGGCAGGCATTAGCGCGTTTGCGAGCGACGGTGCCGCTCCGTAATGCTCTGTGAAGCACAATGCTATGTTAGGGACAATAAGTAGTAGTGGGAATATCCACGTGAGTATGTCGGGACGCAATATGTGTTTTATGTCAGAAAGCTTCATTGATGCTGAAAATAAAACCGGTTGTTCCACGGCCGAATCCAAGGTCGAGACGGACGTTCACGCGCTGTTTGAACTCCCATCTGTATCCCAGGCCGTAGTTGGGCAGTATTCTGCGGGAGTTTATCTGACTGAAGCGTGAGAACACCGTGCCTGCGCCTCCCCAGATGGCCACGCCGCTTCGTCCGAGCACATGTTGTCGTAGTTCCGCGCATGCCGTTATTACGGATTTGTCGCGGAATCGTCCTTCGAAATATCCACGCATGGATGATGAGCCTCCGAATGTGCTGAGCAGTCCCCATGGGGTGTTTCCGTAAGTGAATCGGCAGTCGGCGGTCGTGGCGAGAATGGCGCCTTTCCAGAGTGGAGAGTAATGGGATGCATGAAACGAGGTGCTGGAATAGGCGTATTTGTTGCCGAGAAAACGTGGCGAGAATTGTTGCTCGAGGCGCAGATACGTGCCATGAAACGCGTTGTTGAGATTGTCACGGCTGTCGTATTCCACGAGTGCGCCGACCCCTAAATTGAAAGTATGGGTGGCTTCTCCGTGCCAAAGCCATGGCTTCTCGAAATTGCTGCCTTTTATATAGTCGATGGCTGCAAGAGGGCCAATGTATACGTGTCTGCCGAGGCGCATGCGGTAGTTCGCCCTTACTTGGGCGTTCAGGTATTTGTATTTGGAATCGTTATTGTCGTCGCGGCATTCGTCATAGCCAATGCCCCAGAATCGAGTCGATATTGAAGACAGGCTTACGTCATATGTGAGGCGCTTTGCGTCGCCGGGGAATATGTGGGTGCCGCATATGCCCACCTTGAAATGGGCTGCGGTTGTCAGGTCGGTATATATAGAGACCTGAGATACGGGAGTAAGCGTGTCGTTAGCCGAACTGCGGTATAATCCGGCTCCTAAAATGCCGATGCCGAATTTGGAGTCGGACGAATAATGCGGCCCGCCAATTATGCTGAAGTCAAATTTTTTTGTCGGATAGCTGCGGTTGCTTTCGCTGAAATATTCAATTATACGCGAAATTATGTTTTTTCTGGACGTTTCCGTTTTAGTGCTGTCGGAAGGTTCTGCAGCGCATGTCATACATCCGGCAGCAACAGATAAAAGCAATATAAATAAAATCTTAGCTCTCATAATCCGCTGCAAAATTACGGAATATCCGCCTAATGTCCAAAACTATACAGATTCAATGTTCTCCAAAATGGGCGCATAGTAATAAACCTGTGTTTAGGGCGCATAGTAATAAACCTGGCGCATAGTAATAAACCTGTGTTAGAATAATAAAAAGTTTTACCTTTGCAGAA
>OFGE01002367.1_pt1 | contig 14032 bp, 19 predicted proteins | sample 1521681 | NCBI WGS metagenome assembly OFGE01 (sample SAMEA3504093, study PRJEB24116) | mouse gut metagenome | biome: mouse gut; feature: mouse-associated habitat; material: faeces | place: Denmark | collected 2011 | reverse complement strand
AAGAAACATAGGAAAATCAAGGCTTTCAAGGTATAGGTGACAAAGTGACAAGAAAAAAATGAAATAGTTTATTCAGAATGAGATAGAATCATGGTAGTTATGAGATAGAAACATAGTAGTATGAGAGTGACAAAGTGTGACAGAGAGGTGACAAGGTAAAAGTATAAAGAAATGTAGGAAAATCAAGGCTTACAAGGTATAGGTGACAAGGTGACAGGAAAAAGTGAAATGGTTTATTAATGGAGTAAGATGTTTATTCTGAATGAGATAGAATCATGGTAGTATGAGAGTGACATGGCAGAATAAACAGAAACATGTTTAATTAGTGTATATAGTCTAATGAATGCAGGACAGGGAACAAATAAAAAGCAAGAACAAACATAGATGTCTTTGCAATGGTACAAATCTAAGAAAGAATTAAAACTGTGTATCAAATGTTTTAATTCTTTTTTTATTGTTGAGAGTATCTAAAAATGATTCGGATACTTTATGAAAACTCTCTACAGACAAGGTAAACTTTCAGCGTTACAATCCCTGTGTGATTTATGAGTATTGAAGAAGAAGGGAGGGTACATTGAAAATTGAAAAGAATCTTCGGATAGGGGATTGGAAGTGCATTTACAAAAGAAAACATACATGAAAGAAAGGAAGGAATAACAGCATGGAAGAAAAGAACATAGTAGACATAAAGGAAGAGCTGGAGGAGGTACTGAATATTATGCAGCTGCTTGAGATATCGTTAACAAATAATGAAGATGATGAACATATCATAAGAAGCCTTCATGTGTTACAAAGAATGGTAAAGTCAGTTATGGACAAGGTGTAGAAAATGGTTTATCACGCAGATTAAAAATCATAGCAATACTTACAAAGCTATCGTAAAAAAGAAGATACTTCTAATAGTTGCGAACTACTGCTATATGAAGTATAATAACTATAAAACAACAAAAAGTAGCAAATACAACTTACTGTACCAGAAAGTTTTTAAGGGAGTAACTAAGAGTTTAGGAAATTATGGCATTTATATTGTCTTAGAAAGCAAGGGATATAGAAAGGAGAAAAAGGGAAATGAAGAAATTAGCAGTAATGGTTTTAATGGCATCAATCAGTTTAACAGCCTGTGGCAATAAAGCTGTCAAAGCAGACAGCATGGAAGTAATGAAGAACATAGAGGAAACAACAAGTATAGAAGAAGCGAGCAGTATAGAGGAAGCAACTACTATAGAAGAAACAAGTACTATAGAAGAAACAACAAGCATGGAGGAAACAAGTACTATAGAGGAAGAAACAAGCAGCATAGAAGAAACAAGCAATATTCCGACAGAGGGTACATATACAATATCAGAATCAGATATGACAATGTATACAGTAAAGGGTTGTAATATAAGACAAGGAGCATCAACAGAGTATGATGTAATAGGGACATTAAGCAAGGGAGAAGCAGTAAAAATAACAGGAAAGGTAAATGAAGTAAACTGGTATGAAATAAGTTTATCAGAGGATAAGAAAGGGTATGTAAGTGGAAGTTTATTAGTGAGTGAGAAGCCAGCGGAGGAGCAGGCGCCAGCACAGCCAGAGCAACCAGCACAGCCCCAGCAGCCAGAGCAACCAGCACAGCCACCTCAACAGCCGGCACAACCAGAGCAGCCAGCATCAAGTGATGCACCAATAAATCCTAATACAGGACAGCCAATGAAGCCAGGAGAATCATATATAGCTCCAAATGGGGTAGAGGTAACTTATATGACAACTGATTATTTAGATAGTTTAGAATGGTAATAATAAAGAAGAAGCGGGAGCAGTCTGAAAGTGGGGCTGTTCCCAAATAAAGGAGGAGCAAGGGAAATGAAGAAATTAGCGGTACTGGTAATAATGGCATCAATCAGTTTAACAGCCTGTAGCAATAAAGCTGTCAAAGCAGACAGCATAGAAGTAATGAAGAACATAGAAGAAACAACAAGTATAGAAGAAGCGAGCAGTATAGAGGAAGCAACTACTATAGAAGAAACAAGTACTATAGAAGAAACAACAAGCATGGAGGAAACAAGTACTATAGAGGAAGAAACAAGCAGCATAGAAGAAACAAGCAATATTCCGACAGAGGGTACATATACAATATCAGAATCAGATATGACAATGTATACAGTAAAGGGTTGTAATATAAGACAAGGAGCATCAACAGAGTATGATGTAATAGGGACATTAAGCAAGGGAGAAGCAGTAAAAATAACAGGAAAGGTAAATGAAGTAAACTGGTATGAAATAAGTTTATCAGAGGATAAGAAAGGGTATGTAAGTGGAAGTTTATTAGCGAGTGAGAAGCCAGCGGAGGAGCAGGCGCCAACACAGCCAGAGCAACCAGCACAGCCCCAGCAGCCAGAGCAGCCACCTCAACAGCCATCACAACCAGAGCAACCAGCATCAAGTGATGCACCAATAAATCCTAATACAGGAGAAGCAATGAAGCCAGGAGATTCATATATAGCTCCAAATGGAGTAGAAGTAATTTATGTGACAGATGATTTTTTGGATAACATGGTAATTCCAGACTAATTCAGAAGAAGCGGGAGCAGTCTGAGAGTGGGGCTGTTCCCAAATAAAGGAGGAGCAAGGGGAAAAATGAAGAAATTGGCAATAATGGTTTTAATGGCATCAATTAGTTTAACAGCCTGTAGCAATGGAAATGAAAAAGCAGACAACATGGAAGTTATGGAGAACATAGAAGAAACAACAAGTATAGAAGAAGCAAGCAGTATAGAGGAAACAAACAGTATAGAAGAAACAAGTACCATAGAAGAAACAAGTACTATAGAAGAAACAAGTACTATAGAAGAAACAAGCAGTATAGAAGAAACAACAAGTACTATAAAGAATGAAGCAACAAGCATAGAAGAAACAGATGAAAGCAATGGAGTTAATTCTGTAGGAGAGGATACAGTATTAGGAGAAGGGGATTACAAGGAAACTGACATAGAAGCAGACATGATATTAAGTGAGGACCTGCAAAAGATATATGACAGTTTTTCTGAAGAAGATAAAGCATTATATAGAGAACTGATGAAAGATGTAGATACATCAGATACAACACCGCCATCAACGGGAACAACGCCACCATCAACAGGGACAGAATCAAGTACAGGAACAGGGGGATATGGACAGCTAATGCCAGAAGAGGATTCAGACCCAGATTATGTGCATGGTCAAGGGGATTATTCAGAATTATCAACAACAGCAGTAGGATACTAAAAGCTGTTATCATACATAAAAATTATATATAGATTAACATGGAATAATCCGAAAGGGTTGTCCTTATTAGTTTATCTCCTAAGCTATTAATTATGCAAATCCTTCATGTATAGAAAATTACTTCAAATAGTTGCAATATACAACAAAATGTAATATAATATACATGGAACAATAATAATCAGCAAACAATAGAATGCTGATAAATAGCAAAAGGAGTATACCATGGGAGAAAAAGAATTAACCAAAGAGGAAGAAACTGTGTTATCATATTTAGTTTTGGTTGATGAATATGTAAAACAAACTAATGATTCGGATGACTGTGATAAAACAACATTAGGCGAAAAGTTTACTCAGATATTTGATTTTATGGGTGAGCAAAATCAGGACGAACAACAAAAAGTGTTTTATGAAAATTTAGTTAGTCTTAGTAAGAAAGACTGTATAGCTTTGGACGATAGTTCCTATATTTCAGATTTTGACAATAATTTTGAGTATGATTTTATGGTATTAGAAATCTGTAAAAAAGGTTTAGACTATGTACATAAATATATGAATGTGGACAAAAAGAAGCTGGAAATAACTGATAGGAAGATACCTAAATTTAGCATTGATGACCTTTATAGTTTTTTTAAGAAAATTACAGAAAGTGGAGTAATCAACCTCATATTACAATTTATATATTTGTTTTTTTGGAAGAAGTGATAATTGTTTTAATAGTATAAATGGTTTAACATTTAATTAAAGCATATGATGCTGGCAGAAAAACAGGATAAAAAAGCTCATTACTTAATAAAAAGAGTAGATGGGAAGTTAATCCTCTTTTTTGTCAGAAGAAATCGATTGTTGATATTTGGCATCAATTTCATCCAAGTAATCGTGAATTTTCTCGATCTCTTCTTTTGAAAATATCTTTTCTGGATCCCCAGCGTGGGCAGCCAGTGTCATTTCGTCACGGCGAGGGAATGAGAGAATTTCTGCTTGCGTTTGTTGTTCGTGTAATTGTTGTTCGGCAAATTGATAAACGATGGCTTGTCGTTGGGGTTCTAATTTTTTATAAATGCGGTCGATAGTTGAGGCATTTTTTTCCATGGGAACTTCTTGTCCCATCAACCAGGCCTCATTAATGTCTAATGCATCTGCAATGCGATAAACTTTGTCTTGTTTTGCTTCGTAACGACCAGCTAGCCAATCGCTGATCGAAGATTTACCGATGCCAGTTTTTTTCGCTAAATCACTAGGTTTGATGTTCTTGGCTGTTAAAGCCTCTTTTAAACGGACAGCAAAAATGTTCATATTTCCGAACCTCCTATTGCCTCAAAGTATACTATACCTGTTTAGAGAAGGCAAGTAACAATCGCAATTAAATTTAGAAGTTCATAAAACCGAACTTATGAGTTGACAGTGAAAATATTTGATGCTAAGATAGAGCCATTCAAATGTTCGGTTAACTGAACTAATTTTTTTGAACACTTTGTTCGGGAAACCGTATTTTGGTGGGAAGGGTGAAGAAATGAGTCGGAATTATAAAAAAACGTTGTCGGATATGTTACTTTTAGCAATTATTTTATTAATAAGCAGTGTCTCAATAAAAATTGGGGCCATCGTGATTGGTATGATTGGCCTCATGGAATTACTAACAGAGTAACAATAATTTAGTCAAAAGGAGAGAAGCGGATTGGCAGAACGACGCATGTTTGCAAAAACGATTATTGATAGTGATGCGTTTTTAGATATGCCCTTATCAAGTCAGGCTCTGTATTTTCATTTAGCGATGCGTGCCGATGATGATGGATTTATCAATAATCCCAAAAAATTGCAGCGAATGGTCGGTTGTGGGGAAGACGATCTAAAATTGTTGATGGTTAAAAAATTTATTCTAGTATTTGAAAGTGGTGTGATCGTTATCAAACATTGGAAAATTCATAATTATATTCGCAGTGATCGTTACAAACCAACCTTGTATCAAGAAGAGAAAAATCAGATTGTTGAAAAAAATAGCAAAGCTTATACGTTTAAAGCAGAATCGTCTGTCGGTGGTCAACCAGCTGACTACCAACGGTTACCACAGGAAAGCATAGTCCAGTCTAAGTTAGGTCAGAGTCAAGGCAGTAGTTCAGAAAACGATTGTTTAAAGATGATTTATCATTTTTATGAGGAAAACGGCTTTGGTACACTGGCCTCAAAAACAAGCCAAGATTTTAAGTATTGGTTGCAAGATTTTATACAAAAAGGGGCTAGCCAAGAGGAAGCATGCCAATTAATCTTGCATGCTTTAGGAATTGCCGTCGATCGAAATAAACGGAATTACGGCTATGTAAATGCTATTTTGAAAAGTTGGGAGCAACAAAATTATTTATCCGTACATGAAGTTCTGGTAAATGATAAAAAACAAGTGTTGGAGCATGCGCCGCAAATGACAGAAGAATATCAAGAGTTAGGTTTTTAAAGAAAGGAGGAAATCAGTATGCATGCGACAGATCAAACTTTTCAAATACTATTGAGTCAATTGTTAGAAAAAGTTGAAGACCGTTGTCCTGAATGTGGCAGTGAACAATATGTTTGGCAACAAAAAAATAAAGATGGCACAGAACGTTGTGCCCCAACTTGTTGGTCGTGTGGGTATAAAATGCTAAAAAAACATGAACAACAAGCCAATCAACAACGTTCTCAAGAGAGTTTTATGGCACGTACACAAAAATTTTTTCATCAAGGGTCCTTAATTGCTGATGATGCGCTACGGCAATGTCGTTTAACCAATTACCAAACCACTGAATTAGAAACAAGACAAGCAAAAGAACGGGCCTTAGCAGCAGTTTCAGCGATTGTTGAAGGAAAGCCAATCCACGTTATTTTTTCAGGGAAACCTGGTGTCGGTAAAAGTCATTTGGCTATCAGTATTTTAGTTGAAGTCTTAGAACGCTCTGCATATCAAAAGTATTGTTTATTTGTCAGCTACTCTGAGTTATTAGAAAAACTAAAAATGTCCATGAATGAATCGGCCAAAAGCCAAGCAAAGGCTCAAGCGTATATTACTAGAATGAAAAAAGCAGACGTTTTGGTTTTAGATGATTTAGGTGCTGAATTAGGAATTAAAAATAAAGTTAGTACGGATTTTAATAATGACATCTTAAACCGAATTTTAGAAGCTAGACAGAATAAAGCAACTATTTTTACTACTAATTTTTCTGGAAAACAACTGGTGGAGGCCTATGGAACACGCATTATTTCTCGTCTAATGAAGCACGCCAGTGGCTATGTTTTCCAATATAAAGACACAACAGACAAACGAATGAGGAGTGTGAAATAAATATGTTAACAATTATTATTGGGTTTATCTTTTGGACAATGACACTAATGTTAGGTTATCTAATTGGTGAAAGAGAAGGCCGTAAACATGAGTAATTTAACAAAACGTAAAAAAGATTTATTTGAAATGAAAAGCGTTGTATTTAAAGATATTTCAAAGCAACAAAGCGAAAAAGCACAAAAAAGAAAACGACTCTTACAACTAATGAATCAATATCCCGATTGGGCAAGTCAAAAAAATAAACTTATTATGCAGGAAATTCAAGAATTAGGACAAGCAATCGGTAATTGGTCGATGGATCAATCAAGACCCATCCAATCCATCAAGGCCGCATCGTTTACAAAAAGCGAGTATCTCTATTTAATTTGGCTCGGTTATTCAGATGAAGCGATTCGTCACGGCTTAGACATGTCGAAAGAGTGTTATTTTATTTATCGATTAACACTTTTAAATGAATAAAAGTAAAGGAGATTAACCAATGCGTACGTCAACATTTAATTATATCAAAGATATTTTAGCAGACTTTTATAAAACAGAAGAGTATATCCGTCAACGGGAAGAAGAATTACGGCACCCTTATCAAGAAGCAGATTTAAATGCTGGTATTAGAGGACAAGGACTTCACTCTGTAGTGACCGAACGAATGGCGATTACGATAGCTATGGATCGTCGTCTGTGGAACTTAGAGAGAAATCGAGACATTATCAAAAATTGTTTAGCCGAAGCGGATGAACAAACGCGCGTGATTATTGAAGAACTATATATGAAAAAACGGCCCTCTTTAACATTAATTGGACTTGCCCAGCAATTATTTATTAGTAAAAGCCAAGCCTATAAATTAAGAAATCATTTCTTTGAAGCGGTGGCGGATGAACTAGGGATGTAAACATGGAAAAAGCGTGGAATTTTTTCAGGTGTCAACATGGTAAATTAATAGTGTCGAAAGAGATAGATAAACGTGAGGCAACCAAAAAAATGAAGACACGGAATTCTATGATTTTGACTGCTTTCTTGTGTCAGCTATGAAGGAGCAGAAAATGCCGGCTACTTTCAAGATCCTTCATTTTGACTAGAAGAGAGCCAATTTGTTAACCAATCCTGAATTTTTTGAATGGAAAGGTGGCGCTAAAAATGAATGAAGCAGAACAAGAGTTATATGAAGCCCTTGTTGCAATCTGCCAGACGTCAGGATTTTTGTTGCTAGAGGAACTGCCGACAGATTTACCAGATCAGCCATTTGTTTACTTAGGTGATAGTAAAGAATTACCTAAGCCAACTAAATCAGCTATTTTGGGAGAGATTGAATTAATAATGCATGTTTATGGTGCGTTATCTGAACGACAACAAATTTCTACAATTAAAGGAACGATTTTACGGCAGGCAACCAGTAACTTAAAACGAACGGCTCATTTTAATTGGGGTATCAAACATCAAGAAGTCAAAGCACAAATGGTAAAAGATACCAAACAAATGAAAAAAACAATTTGGCATGCTGTACTACCATTACACATGCAATTTTACTAGGAGGAATTATCAATGGGAGAAGTTATGCAAGGAAAAGACCGTATTTTATTAGTTCGTCGCTTGGATGAAGCAGCGACAAAGAAAGCAATGAAACCCTTATTTCAAATTGAACATGAATGGGAATTCTCACGTGAATCGAGCGGTACGCAAACAAAAGATGGCGTCGCGAATGCTGTTTCTGGTTTAGAAGTTACGTTATCGTTAAGCGGTTTAGCCTCTCGAGATGATGAAAATTTATACATGAAAGACGCAGTCGAAGATGGCATCTTAATGGAATTTTGGGATGTTGATTTAAAAGGTGAAAAAAATGCGGAAGGTAAATATCCAGCAATTTATGCCCAAGGTTATGTAAATTCATGGAGTTTACCAGCCAATGTAGAAGAATTAGTAGAAATCGAAACAGAAGCCTCTATTAATGGCAAGCCACAAGATGGCTTTGCAACAGTAGAAGCAGATATTATTGCAGAAGCACAATATGCGTTCCAAGATACCGTTCCAGATAAAGCACCACAACCTGGCGAATAATCAAAAAGTGTTGAATTTTAGGAGGATAAAAAATGAATTTAGAGATTAACGGAAAAACAATTGAAGTGAAATTTACGATTGGCGCGATTCGCGAATTAGATAAACGTTACCAAATTGAAAATGGCGCTGCCAAATTCGGCATGGGCATCAGTTCAGCAATGATTTATTTACGCCAATACAATCCAGTAATCTTAGTTGACATCATGGAAGCTTTACAAAGTGGGCAATTAAAAATAGGTAAGTCGGAAATTGAAGCATGGTTAATGACCCAAGATGTCAAAAAACTTTCAGATGATTTGCTTAAAGAAATGGGAAAGCAACCTCTTACAAAACCAATGATCGATCAGTTCAGCAAAGAAGCGAAGAAAGCAGAAGCGCAAGCGACCAACTAATTAAAACGAGCGATGACGTGTATCACGACATCGCTCTTTCTGCTTTTCGCTACTTAGGCTGTCGTTCATTTGAAGAAGTGGATCAGATGACCATGTCTGAATTTGAATTACGAATGATTGCTTTTAATTTAGCAGAAGTAGATGAAGAGCGGAAAAGGCACGAGCTTGCCTACTTAAATGTTAAAGCGCAAGCGACAAACAAAAAAGGAAAACCCGTTTTTGAAAGCTTTAAAAGTTTTTATGATTATGAAAAACGAGTTGCTGAAGTTCTGGCAGCTAACCAGCCACAACGAACAAAATTAAATGAGCGGAAAAAAACGCAACTTGCCACTGTGGCAGAGCGTCTACGCCGCTATCGAGAAGGGAGGAGAGTAGATGGAGAATGACAAAGAAAAAACGCCGTTATCGGAGGCAAAGAAAAGCCTTGCAGGCGTCCAACAAGCATTAAAAAGTATGAGCGGTGAGTATGCCTTATTAAGTGGATATTTAGGGAAAATTAGTGCGGGTGTCAATCAGTCAGCCACGGTCATGAACACATTTAAAACCGTCATGCAACAATCTGGAGAAACAGTGAAAAAAACAGGAGACGAAACAGCAAAGGCAGCAGATCAAATGAACACAGCGTTAACAGATTCTGCTGAACAAGCCGGTGAAGCAGCTAAAAAAGCGGGGAAAGAAACCTCTGATGGCTTTACTAATGCACAAAATAATATGCTGAGCTTTGGGACGGCCATGACTAGTGCCGTTTCCTTACCTATGCTGAACGTTTTAAAAACAGCTATGGGCGTCGGTGCTGGGGTCAGTGGCGAATTTCAAGGAATGCAAGGACTGATTATGGCCAGTGCAGGAGGGATTCTGCTGGGGAATATTATCGGGGAGAATAAACTGGAAGAAGCCAGGGAAGGGGCGAAGAAGCTGATGAAGCTGACTGTGATTACGGGCGGCACAAGTGATTCAAAGCGTGATGGCTCCAGGAATGGAAATTTTGGTTCAAGTGGTTATTACAGTCGTCAAAGGCATTACAGCTTTGGTTAATTTATTTATCAAATTACCAAAACCCGTCCAAGTTTTTATTGTTGCCATTATGGGCATTTTAGCCGCCATTGGGCCCATGTTGATTATGGTAACGATGGCTCAGCTAAAATTTCAACAGTTTAGTGCTGGTTTGGCTCTTGTACAAGGAAACATTGGGAAGTTAGGTGGTGGCTTATCAAAACTAAGTGCTAGTTTTAGTGCCTTAGGTGGAGGACCATTAATTTTAATTGTAGCAGCCGTTTTAGCAGCGTTTATTTATTTCTATAAAACCAATGAAACATTTAGAAATAGTATCAATAGCTTAGCTAGTGCCATTCAAGGAGCTGTTTCAGCGGCGTTTGGCAAATTGGTAGGATTGCTACAACAGATCCAGCCGGCCTTTCAGCAAGTAATGGCAGTTTTTAAACAATTTTTTGCAGTAGGCTTAGAGAAAATGGCGACTATTTTTTCAACAATTGGTCGTGTGCTAGCAGGCGTTTTTGCCAGCGGTTTGCAATTAGGTAGTAACTTATTAGGGCAATTTGGTGGCACCTTTGACAAAGCTGGTTTAGCGGTTGGTCTTTTGGTAAAAGTTCTGACAAAGGTTGCACTGGCTGCATTAGGAATTTCTGGGCCGTTTGGTCTAATTATTTCCTTGATTGTTTCATTCGTGACGGCCTGGATGAAAACCGGTGATTTGAGTGCGGGTGGTATTACCCAAGTCTTTGATAATTTAGGTAACACGATTACATCGGTTACAACAATGCTGGCAACTAATCTACCGAAAGTTATACAACTTTTTACAACAGTCTTAACCAGTATTCTCGGGAAAATAACAGAAGCTATTCCAAGCATCGTAACCGCGTTATCTAGTTTAATTACGTTAATTGTTGGTGCGATCGTTGCCAATTTGCCAGTCTTAATTGAAGCGGCAACACAAATTATTACTACGTTGATTCAGGGGATTACAACAGTCTTACCAATGTTGATAGAAGTTGGTTTGAGCTTATTAATGACTTTAGTTAATGCGATTGTCACCGCCTTGCCAACAATTACAACTGCAGCGATTAATATCATCACTACATTAGTGACAGCTTTTGTCACAGCGTTACCAATGCTAGTTACAGCAGGTGTTTCAATTATCACGGCCTTAGTCAATGCATTTGTTACTATGTTACCGTTGATTTTGACTGCTGGTTTACAAATTTTGATGGCATTAATCACTGGGATTATGACGATTTTACCTCAGTTAATTCAATCAGCGCTGACGATTATTCTAGCGTTAGTGACAGCGTTGATAGGTGCCTTACCACAGATTATCAGCGCAGGTGTCAAATTGTTAATGGCGTTAATTCAAGGAATTATTTCGATTTTACCAACCTTAGTTGCGGCAGCTATTACCTTAATTTTGACATTGGTAAATGCCTTAATTGGTGCCTTGCCACAAATCATCAGCGCAGGCGTCAAATTGCTAATGGCTTTGATCCAAGGGATTATTTCAATTTTACCGCAACTGGTTACTGCAGCAATTACGCTAATTACCGCTTTAATGGGTGCGTTAATCAATGCGTTGCCACAGTTGTTAAGTGCTGGGATTCAACTGATTCAAGCCTTAATTAATGGTGTACTCAGTCTATTGGGTGCCTTGCTGTCCGCAGCAGGAACATTAATCTCACAAATGATCACGAAGATTGGTTCTTATTTTGGTCAACTGTTAGCTTCGGGCGGACAGTTAGTTGAAAATATCAAAAATGGGGTTACCAATGCAGCCAATCAGGTAAAAAATGCCATTGGTTCTGTAATTGAAGGTGCTTGGCAAGCAATCCAAGGTTGGTTTTCAAAATTCACCGATGCCGGTGCGAATATTGTCGGCATGATTGCTGATGGAATTACAGGCGCAATTGGAAAAGCCAAAGAAGCAATCGATGGAGTTGTCAGTAAAATTCGTAACTTTTTACCATTTTCACCAGCAAAAGAAGGTCCCTTATCTGATTTGCATAAATTGAATTTCGGCGGCACGATTGCCACGGGGATTTATGCAGGCGAAACAGCCGTTAGTAGAGCAATGGCTTCTATTTTAGATTTACCGCTGTTAAATGATTTTGCCTTGGACGAGGAAACTTCACGGCAACGATTGACCATCGTTTAGAAAATGATGCATACAATCGACCATTATTTGTGACAGTAGAGTCAACGTTAGATGGAAAAGTTGTCGCAGCAACTACGGCGCCTTATTTAGCAACAGAGTTACAACGACAACAAGTGAAACAAAATAACCGCTTAGGAAGGAGAGGATAACATGTATAAATTTGTTGATACCAATCAAGCAACTCATTCAACGCCTCTTCCTTCAGAAGCGTTGAATTTTAACGGCCAATTTTTAGAAAAAGTCATCCCTGGCTATCAAACATTATCAGTTTCAGGACGAGAATTAGTTCCAAGCGAAATTGAAAGCTATCAATTAGGGATTCGTGATGGTAAACGTCACGTTTATGCGCGAATTCCAGAACGAGAATTAACAGTCAAATATCGCCTTTCAGCTGTGAATAATGAAGCATTTCGAGATGCATTTAATCATTTAAACGTTGCTTTGTTTACGGAAAAAGACGTTTCTATTTGGTTTAACGATGAACCGGAAATGCTGTGGTTTGGCAGTAAGTCTTCAGTGAGTGATGTACCCGAAGGTGTTAACCAAGTAACAGGCACCTTTACTTTATTGCTTTCTGATCCGTATAAATACACACGGAGTGATGCGACTAGTGTGATGTGGGGTTCGCCAACCATTACATTTCAAGCGAATTACTTAATGGGGAATACAGGCTCAGGTGCAGTTGATTTTCCAATTTTAATTGAAGGCGGGGCTTATTGGGGATCAACCATGATTACCTTTCAAAATCGGGCTTACACGATGGGGGATTTAGGCAAAGAAGTTCGGCCAATTGAAATTTATCCTACGGTTGAAGGATTAAAAGTCAAACCGACCATTATTTTAACAGGAACCGGACGTGGTGTTTGGATTAAAACACGGAACGATACAATTAACTTAGGAGACTTTGATCGTTCGGAAATTATTATCGATACTGAAAATTTTTATCTGACAAAAAATGGTGCACCGATGATTCGACCAATGAACGATTTTTATCTATATCCCAATGAACCGCTGTATATTCAAGCCAAAGATAGCGACTTCCGCTTGACGATTCGCTATCCTAACCGATTTGTGTAGGAGGGTGATTAAATGTTAATGGCGCTGGATTTGAAAAGAACATATACGGCAATCTTGGATAATGCCTATCAAGTCAGTTATGAAAAAATAGAGAACAAAATTGGCAGTTTAGATTTTACCATGCCACTAGATGATCCTAAAAATGAATTTATTGCAGAAATGCAATGGGTGGAACTGACCGACAATGAGAATGAATATATTGGTTTATATCGCGTGATGCCAACCACAATTAAGAAAGATGCGAACAATAATCAAATTCATTACTCTGCCACAGAAGCATTATGTACCTTAGGTGATACTGTCCTTTTTGGTTGTCACGAAATTAAAAACAAAACAACGAAAGAGGCCATTCAATTTTTATTGAATAAACAAAAAACAAAGCATTGGGTCCTAAAAAAATGTGATTTTTCAAGGAAATTAACCTATAAATGGGAAAATGAAAATGGGTTAGTTGAGCCTTTATTTAGCATCCCAGCCGATTTCGAAGAGGAATATCTTTGGCAATGGAATACAGAGGTCTATCCTTTTGAACTTTCATTAGTCAAACCGCCAACAGAACCAGTTGCGCGAATTCAAGAAGGTTACAACATGCAAGGATTTGAAATAGAACGTAATCCCAAGATGCTAATCAATCGGATTTATCCATTAGGTTCAGGCGAAGGTGTTAACAAAGTCAATATTCGCTCGGTCAATCAAGGGGTTCCGTATTTAGAGAACAAGGCCGCAATTGACCGCTATGGTTTATTGGAGTCAATTTGGGTGGAACAGCGTTTTTCTGATCCCAAGGCATTAAAGGAA
>OFGE01002351.1_pt1 | contig 14101 bp, 17 predicted proteins | sample 1521681 | NCBI WGS metagenome assembly OFGE01 (sample SAMEA3504093, study PRJEB24116) | mouse gut metagenome | biome: mouse gut; feature: mouse-associated habitat; material: faeces | place: Denmark | collected 2011 | reverse complement strand
TATCTGGTCTAAGTATCGCTTCTTTAGCCCGTTGTGATTTGCTGAGATCCCCAGCTGCCCCTCCTAGAGCAGCTCTCGGCAATCCGTTTCTATAGTATGCCGCCTTTTTTGAAACTATTCCCAAACCCGGGAAATTGTCCTCCCGGCTATAATCCGGCCTGATTTGGGCCATGCCACAATGTTTTCAGTCCCGATTTCCCCAAAGGGCAGCATGCAGCAGACATTTGCCTGGCATTCGTTGTTGCTAGCGGCATTGAAAACAAAATTGGAGAAGAAGCCAGGAGATGCCAGCTGGAGAAGAAACAATCCGGTCTCTGCCCCGACTTTTCTTTGTATCAAACCCAAAAGGAACTAGAGAATACCTCTCTCTGACTCCGCATAATATAGAGACAGAAACAGATTTGGAGGTAGTTAGTATGTCCGTGTTAGAGTTAACATCTGAGCAGGAAGAGGCTTTCAAGGCATTGGAGGAATACGCCGAGGTTACGATCAAGGAGGAGACCAAGAACCTCCAGGCCCTTGTTGATATCGTGAACCAGGCGGTGAGCATTCAATTGGTGAAAGGACAGGTGGTGTCCAACGTCAACCTCTCCGCCTTTGAACTGGAGGCCCTCGCAATGCGTATCCCGGCGGAGTGCCTGCGACTCCAGGCTCAGCTCAACAAGTACAACGTCCAGAATACGTTCAGAGACATGAGATTGGACGCGGCGATGACGATCTCCCTCTCCAAGCTGCTGGGCACAAAGGGAACTGTGGAGGAGCGGAAGCGGACAGCCGAGCTGACAGTCCTGGACGAGCGGATCCAGAACGCCGTCAACAAGCTTATTATCCGGGGCATTCAGGGGAGCATTGAGCGGGCTGATAAGGTCTACGAGGGAATCAAGAAGGTCATGGACTACCGGAGCAAGGAAGGCTGGTTTGACCGGAAGGGGCCACAGTAATAGGAAGGAGCAGAAAACATGAGGCTGAAATCACAGAAAAGCGCCGGTTGTCTTCGAGTTGTCCTGGAGGACAGGCAGAGGGAACTTCGAGGCCAGCAGGATTTCTTCAACGCGCTGCTGAGAGAATCGTTGGCCAGCCAGCAGGAAAGAGCCCACCAGATGGTATCGGGCGTAGTTGACAAAAAGGTCACTGGTGTCCCCGCTGTGGCCTGCGATGTAGCTGATACGTCAAAGCCCAAGGCAGCAGACCCCTTTGCCAGACAGCGGGAGCTGGCCCATAAACTTGTTTTGGCGTGTGCTGTCGACAAAAACAGTGTGCAGCCTGTAGAGGACTCCGATGTGGACAAGTCTAAACCCGAGGTGGGCGAGGGTGGATAAGGAGAACTATTGCTTGTTACCTAAAAAGAGGCTCGTAAAGGTAAGATCAACGTGGTATAATTACGAACGAGCGTCTCATAATTTGGCCTTTGGGCACGGTAGAAGAAGCTGTCCATAAAACAAAAACGAGGAGATTATTTATGATAAAGGAGTTTTTTTACGAGATTTTTTCCACGTTTGCGTGGATTTTTGTGGAGTTGTTTACCCCTCCATACGATATTCTCGACATTTTTATGATTATATGTATTTTGATGTGTGTGGCGATGATTTTTACAGCAGTGCGTTCTCATATTTGCCTCCGCATTACCTGCCGCGACGTTAACCGATTCTTTGAGGAGCATGAGGTTTCATCCGGAACAGTCGTGAAATACGAAATGGAGAGAACCAATGGATATACTGTTCCCATGTCAGTCATGGCGGGATCATCTCTTATCGTCATTCCTCGTACCGTCCCTGGAGGAACATATTTCACTGTAACCTTGGACTGCCATTCGGCGGGGGATCATTTTTATGCAACGTATAAGATCTCAGAGGGGGATTTTAAGGAGTATAAAAAGGGGGAGCGCATCAATATTGAGGACGACTGGGATCCGTGGGGGTATGAAGTCGTCTGAAATTGACAAGGTTCCGGGAGTTTACCCGGAGCCTTCTTTTTTTTGTATAGACTGTGAATTTCCCATTGACAATCTTGATAAAATCAATTATAATCAAGCAGAAACATCAAGAAGGAGGTACCTACATATGCCAGATAAGAACTTCCTTGCCTTCCGTAGCCTACTTTGGCACGCCATAGGTTCTCGCACTCAGGCGCAGTTCGCCAACGAGGCTGGCATTTCGGCAGAACACCTTAATCGAATGCTGAATGCCAGCAAAATCAATCGGCCCACGAAGAAAACCCTGTCGCTTATCGCTGCGGCGGCAAAGAATGGGGTGTCCTATGGAGACCTGGAAGCTGCCTTGGAGCGGGACACCAACCCTACGCAGGAGAAGCAAGCTACTGAAGCTGAGTTGGCTCCTGACTTTTGGCAGATCGCAGAGGGTACGGTCAAGACTCTCTCTGACATTCTCATTGAGCGCCACAAGGATGCCTACCCCTGCGTCGTAGACTCCTTGGATGCCGCAGTCTCCGCTCTTGTGGAGGAGGTCAAGAATGCCTACCCCTATGCTCCCCAGGTCAGCTTCGAGATCGGCAGACCCCGGTCCTACATTGGGGTGACCCACCAGGATGTGCCGCTGCAGTCCACAGTTTGGCTCTCCATGGCAGACTACAACACCTCCGCATCGACGGAAATGATAATCTACTACAGCGAGGTAGCCGGGAAGCCTGTCCTGCATGACATAAGCATTGCTGTTGCTGACATCTCCGACCTATACGGTCTGCCTTTCAATCCCCAGGACGAAGAGAACGATAAAGATAGTGATGATGATGTGATAGTTGGACCGCCTCTGGGCAATCACGAAGACCCCTACTGGGATGCCGCCTACTATATAAACTTTGAGGAAAACCTGCACTTCCAGGAGTACAGATATTCCGATCCGGGCGTTTCAATGGAGCAGCGCATCCTCGATGCCGTGTTTGGCGGGGACACCATCTGCCCTCTTTGGATTCAGGGAACAGGATTTTATCTGGATGAGATCCCCTCTGACTTCGCAACCTTTGTGTTCAAGCATCGAAAGGCTCTAGCAGAGACCTGCTCGGCCTCTGGTGAACCCGAGGATGGAATCAGCGGTGAACAGTTCCTGACCAGAGTGGCCGAACTGGAGGTTAAGGGCGCTGGCAATGAGGAGGTTGCTGCCTGGCTGAATGAGGTTGAATATGCCGATCGTCTATCCCTGGTTACCGGATGGATTGCCGCAGTATCCGCCATCATGGCATACGAAACGGGCTTTGAGTTCCTCTCCTACGTCAAACAGGACAACAAAGAGTTTGGAGATTTGACCCAGCACGACGTTGTGCTTATTTCCCGGGAGTACACAACTCAGAAGGAGATTTCCAGAGAAGCTGTGCTGAATCTGGTCTATCGCTACGCCGCAGAGCTGGGGATCTCTGAATTCAGGGACATGCTCTATAAGACCGTGGAGCCGAGAAATATCCGAGAGCATCGGTACGTCATCCGGGAGCGGCAACCCAGAAAGGAGGAACAGCTAGCACAGAAGAAGCCTGAGTATGTGCCCTTTGTGGTAGATAACGAGCGGCAATACCCCGCTGAATCCGGTATCTACGCGGTTAAACTCAAGGATGGGCGGGAGATGAGCATGGTTTACCTCAAAGCTGAAGACAAGAATCTGTGGTTGAAACGGCACAAGGAGTGGTCTCACATGATTGAGTTGTACGATCCCGCTCCTCTCCCCTCTTTCCCCAACTAAAAATGTAGAAAAGAGGCCCTGGGATTTCCCAGGGCCTTTGCTATTGGAATTATGCTTCATCTTCATAGACAAAAACGACGGCAACCAGATCAATTTTGCCATCCTCACCAGTGTGGTAGAGGCCCTCGTAGGCTCCGTCGCCGAAACCGCTGTGGCTCACAACGCCAAACGGGAAAATGCCAGCCTGATCGCTGTTGTCCAGCGCATCACAGCAGTGGCCGAACCACTTAGCGCCGGGAAGGTTGGAGAACTGGGTGACAGGCTCAGGCCAACCCTTAAAGGCACTGTCCAGGCCATAGACGGAATCATCGAAGATGCCAGCCATGCCGGCATCGACACCAATCAGGTCGTCGAAATCCTCCAGCTCGGCGCTGCCCTCATCGATATTGTCAAGCATGGAAAACTTCGCGCCGCTGGCCACGTTGCGGGCGGCGAGGATGCTGACCCGGTGGCCCCAGCCATCGGGGATGTAGCAGGCTGCAGCTTCCCATTCGCCGGTACGGCAGTTGTCAAGAACCTGGGCACTGAGGACGTTCTTGTCATAGGAGGGGTCGCTGATACGCAGGACCCCAGACTTCAGATCGAAATTGCCAATGATGGTGTACTCCTTGTTCATTTTTTGTTTCCCCTTTCGAAAGTAATCTCCAAGCCGTAGCGGCTTTCCAGGTCACCTATGATGGCGGCCCAAATCTCCAACTCGTCGTTGGTATCAACGCTGATCTCAGAGTCGATGTCGAAGTGAGCGGAGGCGTGGTATTTGATGATCCTTGCCATCACTCATCCTCCTCCTTGTCCTCCTGATCGGGATCAATATACAGGACGGCAATCAGGTTGGTCTTTCCGTTGCCATCTTTGTGATAGAAAGCGGTATAGCCGCCATCGCCAAAGCCACTGCGGGATACGACGCCGGTGGGAATAACGCCTGCATGGTTGTCGCCGTCGGTCACGGAACAGCAGACGCTGTACCAGAGACATCCAGGCTCGTCTCCGAAGATTTCGTTGGGCTCAAGGAGATCCTCAACTGTACTGTCCAGGCCATAGGAGACATCATCGTACATCCCAGCCTGCCCAGAGTCGACCCCAACCTCAAAGGGGGCTGGCGTCAGAGCGTAGATGTCATTTGCAAGGTCGAACCCGACACTGCTGTTGGCCACCTTGGCGACCAGAAGGGCAACGCGCCTGCCCCACATGCCATCGTTGTAGTAGGCAACGCCAGCTTGCCACTCGCCGATCACGCAATTGGGGATCGTCCCGGAACACCAGACAGTCTTGTTATAGCACGGGTCACTGATACGCATGGTACCGGAGTTCAGGGTAAAGGTTCCGATTTCATTGATATCCCAGTTCATTTTGTGTCCTCCTTGTAACCAGTGTGGAATATGCGCTTATGGTAGTCCTCCTCAGCGATTTCGTTGGGCCAAGCCCGAGAGACCAAGCCGGCAGTGACAGTGTGACCGGATATATCGGTAACCTCGCCCTTGCAGACGATGGGCTTCCCGTCTTTGTCGGCGATGCGCTCCACAGGGATATCATCATCATCAGCCCAGACGGGTTCCCCGCCAGGAACATACTCCGTCATGGACAGGGAGATAGGATTGGGATCCTTGGGCCGGTATAGGTCAATACGGATGCCGGGGTACTTATTTCCACCGCCGTCGTTGAAGGCGTGCAGCACACCGTCCGGGGTGTCCACAGTGAAGCCATCCTCCACGTCGGCCATCCACTCCTCCTTGTAGGTCTCGAAGGGCAGCCATTTGATGCTGTAGTCCTTCGCGTCCTTGCCATAGAGGAATCCCAAGCCATCCGGTTTGTCGGGATACGGCAGGATGAAGGCAGGGATACGGAGTCGACCGTCCCAGGAGATGTAAGCCAGAGAACCGGCAGTCAGAGATGTGACCTCTTGGTATGTAAGTTCCTTGTACAGTTTCATGTTCTTATTCTCCTTTTTGTTATTTTTTCGCCTGAATTGGGGTGCTGAATTTGTTGTATGCAGGATTTGGGAAATGTATTCAGAGCAGACTTGTGAGGATTATCCAAACTGTTACTCTGAATGTTTGGTATATTCCTTTTGGGGGTTGATACAAAGAAACGTTGGCTCTGGGAAAGATGGATGGCAGCTGCGGCAAATTCCGCCTGGGCTACTTCCCAAGCTCGTTGTGCGAGGCCCTCTGTGGTTGATACAGAGAAAAGTGGCCCGGGGTTGCGCTGGGCGTCTTTCCTCGGCGGCGACCTCTCAGGCTACTGTTTCAGATGTGTGGCGTGGTCTTCTTTTGCTGGTACAAAAAGTGAGATTTTGGCTCAATGTTTGCAGCAACATTGAGTCTTTCGCGGGGCCCCTCTGGCGCTGAATGAGAATCCGGAAACCTGCATAGGATGGATCAGAAACCAATACAGGAGGGAAATACATATGGAAAAGACATATTTGGGCAGTGTATACATCAATCACGCAGTCCGGCCAGCCACCACTTCGTACTACGGCCATGATGGCGGGGATATTACGATCGGAGATTCGGAGCCGGGATATCAGCTCTCTGTTGTCCCCTACAAGGATATCTTCGTGGCCGCCACGGTGGTTGCCCCTGGCGTCCCCTGGTCCACCCTGGACAAGTTAGGCTTCATCACCGGCAGAGTGGTGATCATCGATGGCAAGCCCTACCGGTGCCGTTCGCTCAAGTTGGGGCCGGATAAGACCTCCAAGTCCGAGTGGGACGAGATTCTGGAGGCCCTGGGCGACAGCGACGTCTGGGACAATAACCTCTGTTCGTTCTGGGGCCAGGAGACCGCTTCCGGTGCTCCGGACTGCCGGGTGTATGCCGGCGGGGTTGGGGGAAACAACCTCAGCCACCGGGGTTTTGGATCGGCTGACTTCTCATTCCCAGGTGTGGGGTTCCGACCCGTGTTGGAGCCGCTGCACTACATCCCGAAAGCGGAGGACCACATGATCGGAAAGCAGATCACGGCGTATGGCGAGGATGGAAGCATCACGGGAGTCCTGGCGGACTTCAACGACTATGACCTCTCCTTCGTCCAGGCCACCGCTCCGGATGACTGCAAGTGGGCCGAGCAGATCGGCGAGGGCGTCGTCGTTGACAGAAACGCTGTCATCTGGCTGGAAGAAAAAGACTGACTGCTCCCACCCCTTACGGAGTGGGGTTCCCGATAGAGGTTTTACGCCTCCTCCCACCGTTCCCCATGTCGCCATGAGGTGGTTACTTTACCATCTTTGAGTTGCAGGGCCTACCATACGGTTGCCTGGGAGCAGATCGCCATCCTAGGATAGCTCGCAAAGGTGGATACTTGGTTACTTATGCTTCCATGGGATCCAACGACCCTATTTCACCGGTGCCCCGAAGGGAACCAGTTAGTTGCGCGGCGTGCAGTCTTACCGCTTGGTTAGTAGGTACTATAATCAGAAACAGCGACTGCTTCGGATTAACTTTAAGCAACACCTGAGTTTTGTTGACTTGGGTGTTTTTTTGTGTTCCCCTTACAGGGAGTCAGGCGGATTTCTTAATGCCCATGCTGCTGGGCAGGTACTTATTGGAAGCCTTCAGTCTGCCAATGGCTCTATCGTGCATGACCATAAAAGCCCGGAAATCCCTATCGCACGAGCTTTGGTCAAATGACTTGAGGTCTGCGTTTGTATGCTGTATCAGGAAAGCGGAATACAAATCCCGCTGTATTTTTGTCCCGTCAGAGAGGATGTGCCACCTCTGTGATAGCTTCTTGGGGTTGTATTTCCCTGTCTGGTGGTCGAATTGAGAGGCTTTTGCCTCCCAGGTGACGATTCGTTGGAATGTCCCGCCAAACCGGACGACTTTCTCCTCCAAAATGGTGAGAAAACTCCCCGGGGACTTATTTGCGATGCTTTTGCCGTACCTCTTTTTGGAGAGGAACTTGCCTTTCTTGTTCCGCCGGGTTTTCTTTGCTCGCTTGGCCAGGGCTCTCCAACGCATGTCTTCAACGAAGAATTTATCTCCCAAGGGGAGCATCGCGTTTGCCATGCGGTGGTGCTGATGTTTCCTGAAAGCAGCCTGCCTGCGATAGATCGACCTGAGCCGCATCTCCATTTGCCTATAGTGCTTGCTCTTTACCCACTTGCGCCGGCCTCTGCGGTCCAGCAACTCGGCCGGCAGGCGGTTCCTTGGAATTACTTGTCCATCAGGATAAAACATCCCCGGGTTGGATATTTTTCTGGAGCGATCCATAGCCCGCTTGAGCCGCCGAAGCTCGTCCTGCATATTTTGAGCACCTTCCGCCAGCTCAACGAGGTTGACATCTTTCTCAGCGCTGTATGCCAGAGTCTGCGGGCCGATATCCAGGCCAACGCGGCCTTTGCCCAGGCTGTGCAGGACCTCGCCGGTCTTCGGGTCTGCCTTTACCGGAGGAGGCCCGTCCAGCACCAGCTGCAGGAAATAACGCCAGCCTTCGGGATATGCTTTCCGGATGACGCGGCAGTAACAGACCCGGCGGCTGAGAGCCTCGGCCTCGTAGCCATAGAGGTCTTTCCTGCTGTGCTTGACCTTTACGGTAGTCTTGTTGGAGCCTTTCCCGAAGCTCAGGGTCATCTTTTCCCTGTTAAAAATAATGTGGTTATCCCTTTAGTTCAGCCGGAGAGATGTTCCAACAGCCAAGGCCAGATGCTCCAGGAGAGTGGGACCGAAGAAGCGGCGGCTGAAGCGGAAGCAGTACTCATCCAGATATGATTGTAGGCTTTCTTTGTGCAGACCGTGATAAGTTCCCAGGATGAACGCTTTAGCGTTGCTGATCACGACGTGCAGCCAGTGCAGCAGTCCGGAGTTGGGATCGTAAGACTTGTGTTCGTGGGTGTAGCCCTCCAGCGCTGGGATGTAGCTGCGGTAGCCGTCACTGTGGACTGTGCTGCCATCGGCAAAGGCAAATTGGGCGAATTTTTTGACAGATGCCCGCTTGATGTTTGGAGTGACCAACATTTTGAGGTAGAGCGGATTTCCTGATTCGTTCAGGGATAATGCCACAAAAACCTTTGCTTTTTCCGTGCCGCGCCCCCGCTTTTGCCCCACCGTCGGCCCACCAAAGTAGGAATCGTCAAATTCGATGACGCCGCTGAGTTGATGCTTTTCGTCTCGCTGCCCCATGGCCGCACGGATGCGCTTGAGCATATACCAGGCTGTCTTGTAGGTTGTTCCAAGCTGCGAGGATAACTGCACTGCGGAGATACCACGTTTGTCCTGGCATACCAGGTAGAATGCAAGGAACCACTGCCTCAAGGGCATATGGGTTTTATGAAGTACCGTCTCTGCCGTTACAGAAACCTGATGGCGGCATTGACCGCACTGATACCGTCCATTGGACAGCCTATAAGCGTGACAGCAGCCGCATTTGGGGCACACGTACCCCGCTTTCCACCGCAAAGACGCTATATATTCCTGGCACTGTGCCTCGCTGGAGAACTGTTTCAGAAATGTTCCCAGTGGGTATCTCTTTCTCTTTGCCATGACCATTTCCCCCAGCTTTCCGGTATCATGGCTCGATTTTATTACTCTATCTGTCCCTTTATCTGGCCTTTTCTATGGCTGAACTAAAGGGATAACCACAAAAAATAATATTAGCCCCATTTGATTTGCCCTCAATCGACATGAAATCCACAAATCTGGAGAACGTTACTTTTTTACCGTTCCTGAAAAGGTAAGCCTCGAACACTGCCCAAACGGTGTCAGCGATCCTTTGTGCTGTGGCACTGCCGACCAAAGAGTTGTAGCTGCTCCGGTAGATCGTCATACGCTTCTCGAAGTCGTTCTTGGAGAACCTATAGTTTTTGAGCATTTCATTGCGCGCCACGATTAGAGGCCGTTCCTTGGCCTTGTATTCTTTGGTCCTTGCCGCTAACTCAGCCCTCTGCTTTGCCTTCTTGTTAGAAAGCTTAAACGGAGTCCCAAATTTTGCGCAGTGCTCCTCTTCCAGCTTGATGGTCGCATCCAGTTTTTCCAGCTTGGCCAGATCCTGGTCATATTCCCTGTGCAGCTCCGCCAGATCATGCTGGATCTCCTGCCATCGGCGAGTGCGGGTCATCTCGGTAAGCTGCCTGCTATACCAGCCAATCAAGCAGTTTTTCATATCATTGGAAACACGGAATACTTTATCAAGCAGATCGTGCTGCGACTTCGTGTACTTCAGGGGCAGCTCCAGAATACAGCGCTGCCCTGTTACGTTGTTTTTGTCCCATGCGCTCACTTGAAGCAACCTCCTTTTCCCTATTGGTTTATTTTGTATTTTCTGTCCCTATGATATGCGGTCTATGATGGGGGTATTCAAAATAGCCTTTGTAGTTGTCAGATAGGGCAGTAGGCAGGAAAGGAGAGCATAAGGTATTTCCCTGTCCCAGTTTTCTTTGTGCTAACCTTAGAAAGTGATAACTTCAAAAAATACGACCGCTTTCATCCAACCCCTTACGGAGTGGGCTTTCCCGCGGTTCTTTTTGTAACAAGCACAGACAGGCTGGGATTTCCCCCGGTCTGTCATTTTTTTGATGTTGTCAGCAACATTGAAGTTGGGAAAGAAATTGCTTGGAGCAGCCCTTCGGCGGATTGTGCTCCCCGAAGGGGAGTTGTATCAGCTCCCAGACTCTGGGCATGGCCCGATTGGAGAAGTGGCCCGGTTCATCGCTGCCCCCAAGCGGTCATCCAATCGCCAGCCCAATCTTTTTTCTTTGTATCAACCCCCACGCAAAGCTTCGCAGACAATGTTGGGGAAAAGGCCCAGGAGCCTCGCCAAGGAGAAACAAAGTCTTTCCACAAGGCCACCATTTCTTTGTGTCAACCACCCCTCAAAATGGAATCAGGCCAACCCGCATAGGATGCAAACAGAAAACAATTTGGGGGAGGAAAATACATATATGGGAATAATTAGACTTGGCAGCATGTACCTTGACGGTCATACGCAGGATTTGCCGTTCAGCTGTCAAAAATCCACAAACATCTCTCTTGGCAATACTGTACCCGGCAAGGAAATTGAGTGGGTGGAGGAGAAAGGAATCTTGGTTGCAACCCAGTGCGTCTGCGTAGCAATCTCCTGGGAGCAGCTTGATCAGTTGGGGTTCGTCTTTGGCAGAACAGTTCAGGTTGATGGCAAGCCCTATCTGTGCCGCTGCCTCAAGGCTGGCGCGGAAGAGGGCAAATCCAACGAATGGGATGATGTTCTGAGCAAATGTGGAAGCGGCAACGATCTTTGGAATTGGGAACACATATACTTCTGGGGCCAAGAAACTCCATTATGGAGAGATGACGGGTTAAATCAGCGTGTGGTACGGGGCTTTTCTTCGCCGTACAGGCGAAACAGCGTCTCGGCTTCGCACCAGCTCACGTATGTCGGTTTCCGGCCTGTCCTGGAGCCGCTGTTTTCCGGAGACCCGCAAGTCCTGGTTGGCAGCAACATCAAAGTGTTTGGCCCCCGCGGGGAAACCATCATCGGTGATCTGGCAGAGTGCGACGACTACGATTTTGTGCTGGATCCCATTCTTGAGATCCCTGCCAACTGCGGCTGGGCCTCTTGGATTGGCGGCCAGGTTATTGTACAGAGGGAAAACGTCATTGGAATCAAGGAGGTGAAATACGATGGAGAAAATTGAGGTTCTGAACACAAGAGCCCAAATTTTCAAGCATGGGAGCGTGTATTTTGACGGCTTGGCTGCCCATCCCGGTTTCAATTGTGGCTCCGGGAACTTTGACATTGGCGATACGGTGGCCGGTATGGAACTGCGCTGGATCCAGATGGGGAACATTCTGGTGGCCGATCGGTGCGTCTGTGTTGACATCAGCTGGGACATGCTCAACTCGCTGGGCTATATCTTTGGCCGTCAGATATCCATTGATGGGCAGCCCTACCTGTGCCGGTCTCTCAAAGTCGGGACAGGGAAAACGGAAGATTCGGGCGAGTGGGATAAGCTGCTGAAAGTTGAATCGGCGAACAGCCTCATCCATTGGAAGAACTGCTATTCTTGGGGTCAGGAGACCACAGATGGATTTCTCAAAAGCCGGGAGGCACGAGGAGGTTCTTCGGCTCACAGCTGGGCCCACTGCCTGGCGGATTGCCATGAACCAGATATAGGTTTCCGGCCCGTATTGGAGCCGCTGATTTCCAGCATGTCTGACGTCAGCGTTGGCAACAACATCAAGGTATACGGCTCGCAAGGGCAGATGATTGAAGGGACTCTGGCCGGTTTCACCGAGTATGATCTGGCTATGAGAGCTGAGCCTTCAGACGCTGATATGTTTGGCTGGGCGGTTCGGTGTGGTGAGGAGGTTATCGTGAACCGGTCGGCCCTTATTGGTATTGGGGAGAGTGTAAATGAAAGCTGAGAATGTCAAAAAAATCAAACTTGGAAGCATATATGTGAACGATGAAGCGATGGTTCCCGCCTCCAATGCGGAGGGGGAATCCTCAATTCGTCTTGGTGATACCGTGACCGGGAAAGAGCTGCAGTGGATACAGGCCGGCAATATGCTGGTGGCTGACCGCTGTGCCTGCTTTGGGGTACGGTGGGACACCATGAACAAGCGGGGGTACATCTTTGGAACCGTCATTCAGATCGATGGCCGTCCCTACCTCTGTCGCAGCCTTCGCATTGGTGAAAGGAAAACCGATCCCAACGAATGGGATTCCCTGTTAGACCAATTTGGGGAGGACAATCGGAGATGGCACTGGAAGAAAGTGTTTTTCTTTGGCCAGGAAAGCCTCCCCGGATACCCGCAGTTCTGCATAATTCGGGGGTACAACGAAGCCCAGTTCTGGTATAACTGGGAGAAAGAAGATTATAGTCCAGAGGTTGGGTTTCGGCCCGTGCTGGAGCCCATAATCACTGAGTTGACCGATATCGCTGTTGGCAGCAACATCAAGGTGGTTGGCCCACATGGAGATTTTGTTGAGGGTGCTTTCGCAGGCTTCGACGACTACGACCTGAAGCTATCCGTTGATGCCCTGTTCCCAGGTAAATCCGAGTGGGCAAGTCTGAGCGGCCAGCAGGTTGTAGTAAGCCGTTCAGCTATTATTGGTGTCACAAAAAAACAGGATTAACATCTTGGGTCTGGTGCCGAAATACAAAATGAGAAACGCACATAGGATATAGATATTCCATTTTTGGAAAAACAACAGAAAAGGGGAAAAAATCATGACAAAAAAAGAAATCAAGCAACTTGAGGAACTCCTTGCAAAGTACTGCAATGAAGAGATTAAAAAGGGGAATTGTTTTGCAGACAGCTGTGATGAGTGCCCGATCAACGAGGCTCGCAACAGGATTCTCGGCTAGCTCCATGGCACCCAACAACACAATGCCCACAAGCAGGTCAGGGTTTCCCTGGCCTGCTTTTTTTGAGGGTTGATACAAAGAAAAGACGACCAGGCGTATATCTGGGTTTCACTCCAGCAGAGGCCGCCTGGGTTTCTTCTCCAATGTTGCCAGCAACGCTGAGCCCAAAATGAAGCCAGCCAAACCTGCATAGGATGGGCTAGAACACCGTCATCGTCAGCCGCTCCGCCGTCTGTCTAAAAAACTAAGTTGGGGTTTGTCCCGGCATTTTTATGCCCGGCGATAGCCCCCAAAATGAATGGCCCTAAGTCTGCATAAGATAGATTAGAAGCCAATTTGGAAAGAATACATAGCGAGGAGTGAGAAATTTGAAGCCTGAAATCATAAAAATGGGCAGTTTGTACCGAGACGGCGTTGGCCCGCTGCTGCCTGGCCACAGGTGTGTCAACCTAGAGTTCTCCCTGGGGGACACGAGCTATGTCCGCGAACTTGAATGGGTAAAAGCCGGTTGTCTGCTTGTTGGCACCCGCTGCGCCTGTATGAATGTCAGCTGGACCCATCTGGACAAGCTTGGGTTCATCTTTGGCGCTCCCGTCACTATCGACGGGAAACGCTATTTGTGCCGCAGTCTGCATATAGGCGAGAGCGAGGACGGCCACGATGAGTGGGCCGCTCTCCTGGAGACGTATGGGAAAAACGATAGCATTTGGCATTGGAAGAAGCAATTCTTCTGGGGCCAAGATTTGCCCCAGGGCGATGATCAGGCGATCCGATTTGCCCGCGGGTATGGCCCTGCCCTCTCCGGAACATATTTCGCAGCAAATATGTGCGATGATCTGATTGGCTTCCGGCCCGTGTTGGAATCTCTGGAACCGCAGCTTGGTCTGACTCCGACCGCCATTGGAAAGCATGTTGATGTGTGTTGCGGGATTGTCGGATTCAAAGGCCGGTTGAAGCAATTCGACGACTACGATGTTGTGGTCTCTGTTGAAGACAAGTTGCCCGCCAAAATTGACTGGGCAGCCCAAAGAGGGCAGGAGGTCACAGTCAGCAGGTTGGCAGACATCGCTATCTGGGAGGTGTAGATGTGAAAGCGGAAATCGTCAACTTCCCCCGCCTGTAGAGGCGGGGG
>OFGE01002344.1_pt1 | contig 14137 bp, 14 predicted proteins | sample 1521681 | NCBI WGS metagenome assembly OFGE01 (sample SAMEA3504093, study PRJEB24116) | mouse gut metagenome | biome: mouse gut; feature: mouse-associated habitat; material: faeces | place: Denmark | collected 2011 | reverse complement strand
CCCGCCGCCAGCGCCCCGGCAGAGCCGCCCACGTCGACGGAAGGCATGGACCAAAGCGACGGCGCCCCTGACCTTGCGGAGCCCGGCGCTTCCGGGGATTGGTCCCTTACCCTCCGGGTGGACGGGGTCGTATATCGGGCCACAGATGAGTATATCCGCCTGGAACCGGAGGAGAGCGATATCCGCTACACCACCTCCTTCTTCAACGGCGCGGAGCCGGAGGAGGACGGTCAGGCCAACTTCCTGCCGGTGGGACACTCCTATGTGCTTCTGGACGACGGCACTGCGGCGGTGCTCGAGGACGAGGAAACCAACTCCTGGCGCATCTATGATTCCGTTCCACCCTGGGAAAAATAAGAAAACAGCCCCGATTGGGGCTGTTTTCTTGTGCTCTATAAGCCTGATCGCCCAGAGGACAGCTTACTTCATGCCGTTCTCGTAGGACTCAATCATCTTCTTGAACGTGTGACCCGTACGACCAGCGTGCCGCTGGATCCCCTGGGCGCTGCGCGCCGCGCCCGCCCGAAGGCTGTGCAGATACTTTTCGGTGAACTCTCCGGTAAATATTTTGATTTGCAGCCGCAGAGAACCGTCCTCCTCCGGGGTGGCGAAGATCTTGTCAATATACCTGTCCACAAACTCCTTGCTGATGAGTCCCTGGGCCGCGTCCCGCGCCGCCTCCCGGAGCACCCGTCGGATGGTCTCAATCTGCTTGCGGAAATCCTCTCGGGACATTTGCTGCTGCTCCAGGTCGTAGATCTGCCGCTCCGCCTCGCTGATCTCCCGGTCACAGTCCTTGTTCATGGAGAGGAAATCCCGGTCGGAGAGCTGGCCGGAGGCGTTGTACCCCAGGAGCTTGCTTTTTTTCTTCTGGGCCAGCTCGATTTGTTGCCGCAGGGCGGCGATTTGCTTCGCCATGTCCTCGCCGTCCCCCAGGGCCTTGTACATCTCGATGTACTCCTCCACCAGGGCCTGGGCATCCGCCTCGGTTTCCCGGAACACCTCAAAGAGCAGGGGCTTTAGCTCCTCCTCATAGACGGCAAAGGAGGGACAGCTGTCCGCCCCGTTTTTGATCTTACCAGAACACACCCACTTGCTGTTTTTGTTCCCCTGCCGGTCCACCGACTCCCGGCGGTAGTAAGCCGCGCCGCAGTGGGTGCAGTAGAGCTTTCCGGTGAGGAGGTTGGCGTGGTTGCAGATCCCTTGGCGGCCCTTCACGTCCTCGCTGCGCTTTTTCAATACGGCGTTGGCCTTGTCCCACAATTCCTCGGAGACGATGGCCGGGACGATCTCCCCGGTCTCGTCCTTGAACATCACCCATTCCTCCGGCGGGAGAAATTTCTGCTTCTTGGTGAACAGGTCGATGACCTTCACCTTGTTGCCCACATAGTAGCCCTTGTACTTGGGGTTGGAGATCATGCCGGACATGGTGGTGTGGGCGATTCTTTTGCCGTTGTGGTTCCGATAGCCCTTGTCCCAAAACAATGTCTCAATCTGTTTCATGGAGCAGTCCCCGGTGGCGTACAGCTCGAACAGTTCCCGCACCATAGGGGCCTCATCCTCGTCAATCACCAGCCGCCCGCCGTCCTTGACGTATCCAAAGATACGGCTGTTGCCCAGCACCACATTTTTCTTGATGGCCTGGGCGTGGCCGAACTTTACCCGGCTGGAAAGCTTGCGCAGTTCGTCCTGGGCGATTCCGGACATGATGGTCAGGCGCAGTTCGGAGTCCTCGTCAAAGGTGTTGATGTTGTCGTTTTGGAAGAACACCCCTACTCCGGCGCTGAGCAGCTCCCGGGTGTAGAGGATGGAGTCCAAGGTGTTTCGGGCGAAACGGGTGATTTCCTTGGTGATGATAAGGTCAAAGAGTCCCGCCTTACCGTCCTCCACCATGCGGTGGAAGTCCTCCCGCTTCTTGGTGGTGGCGGCGGACAGGCCCTCGTCTACATAGCCTGGCACATACTCCCAGGCGGAATTTTTGCGGATGAACTCCTCGTAGTAGCTCACCTGGTTGCCCAGGGAGTTGAGCTGTTCGTCGCTCTCGGAGGATACCCGGGCGTAGAAGGTCACCCGAAGAGGGATATCGTAGACGGACTTGGTACGCAGGGCTTGCCGAATGCTGTGTATGTCCATAGCTCGTCTCCTTTTCATTTCGTTTTATCATTTTCTGTTTTGCAGTATATCACATAGTATGAAGCAAAGCAAGGGGGGCTGCGAATAAATCGCAGTCCCCCCCTTGCTCGATCAGGTCATAGTTATCTTCCAGCTGTCAATTTTCAGCGCCATCCTGTTGCGTTCCCGCTCCGTGATGGCCCCCTTCTCATACAGCACCTTGTTGTAGTAGGACAGCCAGATCTTCGCCGCTGTCTCTTTTCTGCGCTGTTCATTGGACTTTTGCTCCGACATGACCGTCCCTCCCTTCTCTGAAATAATTTCCGTATTTTACCTGATTTATACCCTTGACAATAGGCCGCCCCTTTCTTCCCGCACCAGCGGGATAACAAAAAGCAGACCATCATCACATGGTCTGCTGCCAGGTTTGCTTCTCTTTATGGTCGTCCTCTTTGTGACCGAGGGCGATTTTCTTTTCCCGCTCTCTGCGGAGTGTCTTGCTGTCGGCGTGCTTGTGTGCAGTTGTGGCGTCGCTTACGGGAACAGGGTTGTCAGACCGTTCCAGAGCGTGGCCCAACCGTACCACAGTGCCAGCAATCCCAACAGCAACGCCGGAATCAGCAGCCATTCCGGTGAGGGGCGGGGCAGTGGGATCGTTGGCAGAGAAAAGCGCCGCTCTCTCCGCTTCCCAGCCTGTTCCAACAGGCGGTGTATCTCCCTTGCCTCTCGAATCAATTCCACCATCTGTTCCTGTGTCGCCCAGGGCTTGGGCCTTGCGGCTATCTTCTCCAGCAGAAGCATCTGTTCCGCCAGGAGTTCTCCCATTGCCGTCAGTGCAGCGGTCAACCTCTGCCACTCCTCCGCTGTGGGATGCAGTGTCTCTGCTGGCGGCTTCTGCATATTCCGCCGGCGCAGCTCCTCCATGGATAACTGCCTGTCGGATTCTGAACTCAAGCTCCATCCTCTCCTTCAAATATTTTTCGTCGTGGAGCCGGTCGTCCCGGCATCTCATACCGCCGGGAGTGGTGTAGGTGATGCTCTTTCGGCTATCCGTCCAGCGGACATCATAGCCTTCGCTGCGCATCAGCGCAATGAACTCCTCCCGGCTGCGGGCGTACCGCATACATGCGTCGATGGTGTTCATCAGCCGGAACTTCCAGCTCTCTCCTCTGGCTGCGGTGTGGTACTCCGCCCCGGACATAGACTTAACCTTTCGTCTTTTCTGAGGTTGGAACACCGGCAGACCGAACTCCATACAAACCTGGTCGTTGCGCTGGCGCAGCTGTGTCAGCTCCGGCTCACTGATGTGCAGTTTCTTTCCGTCCTCGAAGCTGACACTGTTGATAAGGAAGTGGGAGTGGATGTGGTCCCGGTCCACATGGGTGCAGACCAGAACCTCCCGCCCTTGGAACCACTTTGCCAGCTTCAGTGCGGCGGCGTGCGCGGTCACGGGATTTACTTCTTCGTCCGCTGGGAAGGACTGCACCATGTGATAGAACATCGTGCCACCCTCTTTGTGGTATAGCAGCTTGGTTCGCAGGAAATCATCATACACACTCTCCGGCCGGCAGTTGACGCCGCTGACCAGCTGGCGGCCCTCCCACAGTGTTTTCTTCTCCTGCTGTGTGTACCTCATCACCGCTCCCATACAGGCGCGGCTCTGGCCCTTGGGGTAGTTGGTGAAGTGGATGATGGCTATCTGCTCCACCTCCCCCGCTCCTGAATCTCCCGCAGAGCGGTGCTGACATTTGCCAGCTCCTGCGTCAATCCATCCATGTTGGAAATCTCAACTCGACCCATGTTGGCCAAAACCGTCAGCCGATTCAGGTTATTGCCGATAGCCCGGAGCTGCTTGGTGACCTCTTTCAGGTCCTCGATTACTACCACCTGACGCCCCAGACAGCAGCGAGTGACGTAGTCGCTCTGAGATAAGCGGGCCTGTCTTGCTTTGTTCTTGATGGTATCCAAATCGCTGGACGCGATCCGGATACTGAATGTGGTGTCTTTGTTCATCGTTCCTCCGTTCTAAAAGTGGGTCCGGGCTTCTGTCCGGAAACTGCGTTTGGCAGGGCGACGGCGAAAGCCGGCGTCCAGACAAACGCGATGCTGGCTTTCTCCTAAAGGAGAAAAATTTTCCTTTTCCCATCTCGCCGCACAAGAAGGCAACCGGGCAACGCCCTTAGCATGTTACCCCCTTACCCTCTTGACCAGCGTCTGGCAGTCTGGCATACCAGCGGTCACCTCTGCGGACAGATACCACTCCCTGGTTCTGCTTGGCGATCTTCAGTGTTCGCTCAGAGATGCCAAGGGCAGAGGACTGTTTCAGCAGTTCTTCAGAAGCGACCTCACCACCTTTCAGCAGCTCCAACAGTAGACGCTCCGCCTGTTCTGTCTTGGTCACACCGGGGCCGCTGCCGGAGAGGAGTTCGCTGGCGGTGGTATCGCAAAACCCGCTCCAGGAAAAACCTGTATCTGAATGCAGAGAAAACAAAATGGACGCCCCCTCCGGAGCCAGACTGCTCTTGTCGTGTACCACCACTCGGGTTTCGGGGTCATCCTTGGAGCGCCCCACCAGCAGTACGCTCCGCGCCGCCGCCCGGAAGTCGATGGATCCCAGCCCACGGTATGCGGACTTGACACCCTGCATTTTGTTCATGTGCCCCACCAGTACGATGGCGCATCCGGTCTGCTCCGCCAGCTGCCCCAGCCGTTTGAAGATGGGGCGCACCTCGTTGGCCCGGTGCATATCCACGCCGTCTCCCAGGTACGCCTGGATGGGGTCGAGGACGAACAGTCCCGCATCCGTTTCTTGGATGGCCTGGGCAAGACGTCGGTCACTCAGTGTCAGCTCCCGCTCACTCTCGTCAATGACCAGCACTTTGGAACAATCCGCTCCCAGCGCTGTGAGCCGGGGTTTGACCGTATCCGCCAGGCCGTCTTCCGCCGTCTGATAGATGATGTTCATGGGCGGTCTACTTTCCGTACAGCCGGGCATTGGCAGTCCCCGTGTAAGCAGAGCCGCCAGCGCCAACACGAAGGTGGTCTTGCCCTCTCCGGGGTCACCCTGGATAATCGTGATCTTGCCTCTGGGGAGATACGGATACCAGAGCCACCGCACCTCCTCCGCCGGAATGTCGCTCATGGTGAGCAGTTTCAGCTTGTTCAAATTTGCTCCTCCTCTGTTTATTTGTTTTGGCCACACACCATACCTGTTCCTGCGCCAGGGCCTTTCCTGCCGCGTAGTGTTCTCTCCTGGTACGCTCGTCCGTGTCTGCGGAGTTGTGGCGATACTTGGGCCGGAGACATATCCTCTCTGGTGGCGGGTATTCAGTTGTCGAGGTTCGTCCGGACTTTCTTTTTCCTCGCTGTCATGCTACAATAATTTCAGCCGTCTTTACATCATGAAGTGACTTTGGGGAGGGAGCGGTATGGCAGACAAAAAATCCCCCGGCCTCTGGATCGAGACCGGGGTTGACGGAAAATTTTGTGTTGTGATGTCCGGAGCGTATGGACCAGAGAAGCACCTTCCTTTGATCACTCCCGCGGAGGACCTGGTTGCCGCAGCGGAGATGGACTACACAGCCTACCGCCGGGAAATCCAGCGGCTGTATGAGGAACATCCGCTCTTTGCAGAACGGCTGGATGTACCGGAATCGGATTTGGAGGACTTGACCGCTGAGGCGCTGCTGCTCCCCTCCACGCTCCGGGAAATCGACCCACTCAGCTTTTTTGTACTGGGGAGCTTGCTGGATCAGGCGCTGCGGATGCAGGATGACGGTTCGCCCATCTTTCTCCTCCGGGCCGGACAGCGCCTGCTCCAGGTTTTGGAACTTCCCATCCGCACACAGATCCGGCTTCGCAACATCATGGAGATGACCTTCGACGGGACGGAGCGGGCCACCCAGCAGGAGCGTTTCGAGAAATTACGCAGTGTTTATCCTCAAGTTGCGAAGTTCTGTGACCCTGCCCGGCTGGATGGATATGAGAATGTGATCCTGTCACTCCCGGTGGACAATGTGTATCAGCTGCGGCTGGTGGAACTGATGCTGTACTTTCGGCAGGAGAAACAGCGCATTGCCCGGTGTGATTACTGCTGGAATTATTTCATCCCCAGAACTCAGGCGGCAACCCGCTACTGTGACCGAATCTTTGACGGTCAAAGCTGTAAAAAGCGGGGGGCCAACCTCAAACGCAAAAAAGGTCCGGAGCAGGACGATGCCCTCAAACTGTTCAAGCAGCTGCGGGACCGGATGTATGCCAGAATGCTGCGCTATCAGGACGCGCCGGAGAATCAGCGGGACCGGCTGATTCCTATGACAGTGATACAGTACGATGTGTGGGAGAAAAACGCCCGTCAAGCACGCCGGGATTATATGGCCGGAAAAATTGAGGCCAGAGAATTTCTGCGCCGTATCGACACCACTCACGAGCTGACCAGCTATGATACGCTCAAGCAGGAGCTGCCGCCAGAGGAAAGCATTTGGCAAAAACGGGTAGCTGCCGATCTGGACTTTGACCCTGAGCGGCAATACCCCTCATCGCTAATGCTCCTTGATCTCAGTAAGCCGAGTGACGATCCACAGTGGCAGTATTTGACTGCGGAGGAACTAATCCGGAAGGATCAGGAGGGACACCAGAGTTTGAAAGATCAATACAGCAAATAGCCGGAATACGTTTCACCGAATCAGATCTGTGATTAAGTATAAAGACCTGGGGTTTTGATCAATGTGATCCAGCCCCAGGTCTTTAAATTGTTACATTCACACTGCGGCATTGGAGTTGATCCTGTCGATCACCGCTTTGATTCCCAGCCACAGGGACAGGTCGGTGAACACCTCCACCACGCTGCCCTGGTCGGTGAAGGGTGGTTCCTGAAAAACGGACAGGTCTTTCATCATACCGTTGCGCACAATGTACTCCACGATCTGGTTGACAAAGTAAATCTGCCGGCTGTCCAGATTTGCGTTATTGAGGTAATCCGCAAGGGCCTCTTTCGCCGCTCTCATGTCCAGGCCCACGATCTCCCGGACGAACTCCCCCAAGGGCTTGGCGCCGACCTCCGCTTCATAGTCCTCTCTGGAGCCCACCTCGCTCCAGAGGATACGCTCCAGCGCTCCAACGTCCTCCTGGGTCAGTGGGACGTTTCCTTTCAGCTTGGCAATCACCACCTCGTCCTGGTGCTGGCGGACATAGAACTCCGCTTTGGCTTTGTAGTTCTGTAAATCATTGTTCTCCAGCTCTGACTTCTTCCAGTCCATGGACAAAACTTCATCGTCAAAATTAGTGGTATAATGAGCCAGTTCCACGGGATGTACTTGATCAGATCCCGCAGTCTCTCCCGGATGTGTTCAAACTCATAGATCTCCGCATCGTCCAGTTAGTTGGTATGGAGGATCTTGTCAATCAGCGGAGCCTGCTTCTGAATCGCCGGGATGTTGGCTACACTATGTATAACGCAAAGCTAACTGTTTATCTCGTCCGATCAATGCGCCATTTTGAATGGCAGCAGCCTCCGGCTGACCGCCAGCACCAGCGTAGTGAAGGGAAATGCTTTCAAACGTCACAATGCTGGAAAGTTTTTCCTCATTGTCTGCCGCAGATGCCAGCGCGGGGAGGAAGCCCATCAGCATGGACAAACACAAAAGGAGCGCGGCAAGCCGTGCTCCTGAATTGTTTTCAGACTTTGGTTTTCTTTGGAGCCGCTTGCCGCCGCGATTATGGCGATAGAACATACTCATTTTCTACTCTCCTTTATGTTTTCACGAATGTTTAGGAACGTCCCCTTTTTTGGCGCTGGGCTGCAAAAATATTCCGTGTTATTTGTTCCTGATCGACTTCGGTCAATTCCAAAAATCGGCACCCGTACTCGAATTTTCCCTCGTCCTTTTCTACAACGCGCACGATTTGGCTGAACATGGCCGATTCCGGCCTGTCCTCCAACAGCCTGACCTTCAGCAGAAATTTGTCTCCCTCGTGGTATCTGTACTCCGAGCTGACGCTGGCCCCGCCCACACTGATGTTCAGCAGCTTGCAGGGCTTTTCTCCCATTGCCAATCCGCTGAACATGGTGGCGGTGGCGTCAAGGTTTGTGGTCAGGCGGAAAAAGGCACGGTCATTTCCCACGCGGACGATGGTCAGCTCCTCCACTTGCCATATATGCTTGGGGCCGGGTGTAATTATGCCCTCCATATAGACCGCTTTGCGCTCATAGTCGCTATATCCTCTGATCCTGGCATGGATGGTTTCAACATCCTTGACAATCGCGGCCTCCGAATATTGGTGCAGCTCCGCCTTGTCCCCATGCAGGCCCATCAGCTTTGCCACAAAGAGTATCTGTCCTGCGGCGGTTGTTACTTCCACCCGCATACCCGAATAAATATCGAGTTCTTCTGTGCCATTTGTATCTTTATCCTCTTGAGGTGGCCGTTCTTTTGCCCTTTTTCTGAAAAGCTCCAATAAGCTCACAATATACCTCCCATATGAATTGATATTTTGATGTCAGTCAGACTACCTTTTTTCCCACAACTGTTTCAGCCTTTCATCGGCCCAAACGACCCGGTTCCGGCCGTTTTTCTTTGCATCGTACAGCATGGTGTCCGCGATTTTTAAGTAAAAATCATAGGCGCTTTCCGTATCAGGAACAATCGTGACCCCTCCGACACTGACCGTGACCCATTCAGCCACAGACGGATCATGGGGGATGTGCAGGTTTTCTACTGCCTGTCGGATTTTCTTCAAGTGTTCAAAAATCTGCTGCGAACTGTCGCCCAGGGACAATGCCACAAATTCCTCGCCGCCATAGCGGGCAAGAAAATCCGTACTGCGTTTCAAATAGGACGCCGCTGTCTGAGCAACGGAAGCGATCACCTTATCTCCGGCAGGATGGCCAAAGGTATCGTTATACACTTTGAAGCGGTCAATATCAAACATACAGATGGAGAACGGAACGTGCAGGCGGATCGCTTCTCTCCATTTTGTCGCGCTGTATTGTTCATACCGACGCCGGTTGGCAATTCCTGTCAGTTGGTCGGTCATGGATTGCTGCTCAATCTGTCTGCGATATTTGTAGAGTTTGATATGTGTGTTGACCCTTGCCTTAACGATCAGGGGAATGTATGGCTTTGTAATATAATCCACGGCTCCTAAAACAAGTCCACGCTGCTCATTCGTCACATCTGCAAGGCTGGTAATCAAGATGACCGGGATGCTTTGAGTCACGATTTGCTCCTGCAACATTTTCAGCAGCGTAAAACCGTCCATTCCAGGCATCACGACATCCAGCAGAATGAGGGAAAAATCCCCCTCGCTCACTAAACGCAGCCCGTCCTCCGCAGTTTGTGCGACGGTAATATCATACTCATCTTCTATAATTGACTTTAGCTGTGCTGCCTGCACAATGCTGTCGTCCACGATCAATATTTTTTCCATACTCATATCCCTCACTATATTTAACTCAAGCTGCCTATTAACAACTTAATTTTTGTTATGTTGTATTAGAGTGAAGCCCAACTGCCCCAATTTCACTGTAAGGACGCAGAGAATCTGAAAAAAGTGCAAGAAAAGACAGGCGAGATAAATATAGAGAGCATCCCGTCAGTTTCTTCATGCCTAAGTTGTAAAAGGACTTGTCAGAAAGCCGTTTTTCCTGTATAATGCGATATGTATATTGACCTGTTGCGGTCTAAACAACAACATAACAAAAATTATGTTGTAAGGATCAGACCCAGCCGCTCCATCTGTCGGGCGTGAACAAAACCGCTCTCTGCGGTATAAATGCGGGTGGTGCTGACATTGGAATGGCCCAGAATATCCGCCAGCCGGGACAAATCCTTTTCCAGCGAGTAATACGTCCGGGCGAACAGATGCCGCAGGTTGTGGGGGAACACCTTGTCTGGCTCAACCCCGGCGCTTTCACACAGAGCCTTCATATCCCGCCAGATATTGGAGCGGTCAAGGGGTTTGCCCGTCCGCGTCACAAACACCGATCCGTCGGTGATTTTTTGTTTTTTCAGATACTTTTTCAGCAGCCCGCACAGCTTCCCAGGCAGAAAGACAGTTCGCCGTTTTCCCTTGTTCGTGACCACTGTACGGCCCAGGGTCACAGCGTCCACGGTGATAAATCGGAGTTCTGATACCCGGATGCCTGTGGCGCAAATTGTTTGAAGGAGCAGGGACAGCCGTTCATTTCCCTGCCGCTGGGCCGCGTTCACCAAACGGACATATTCAGCGCGGGTCATTTCCCGGCTTTCATCACAGAAAAGGGGACGCTGTACTTTCAGCGGCCTGACAGACAGCTTCGGCCAGTCCATGAACTGGAAAAAACTGTTGACCGCTGCCAGCATGGAATTGACTGTGGCTGGGGTATAGGTATCAGCCAGATGCTCTTTCCACGCAATCACGGCCACCTTTGTGACGGCTTTCCCATTCAGAAACAACATGAAATCGTTAAGGTCATGAACATATTTCTTTACAGTGTTCTTGGCTCGCTCTTGTTCCTGGAGGTGCGCCGCATATTGGGAAATGTGGTCGGCGGTAATTGTGAAAGCTGCTTCCTGGCTGAACATGGCAATAATCTCCTTTGTATTCGATGCAGATAGTTTTCCGAATAGAAAGAAGGTTATTCCAAAGTTAGTGAATGTTCACCCCCCTTAGCGCCAAAAAAATTTGAGAACCGAGCGTGCCTTTAACCGGTATGATAGTGAACGTTCATTATCAAACTACTAAAAATGAACCGCCTCCAGCGGCACATTTTCATTTTCGTCTTGATTTTTTAGGCTTCTCCGGTTTCAAATAGCCGCTCAGTCCAGTGGTTAACAACTGAAACACAGTGTCCTCGGTTTCCTGATTGTCTGGAAGCGTCCCTTCCACCACATACTTTGCGTACATAACAGTGGATGTGAGGACGTGGAGCCACAATAAATCCTGATTGATTTTGTCCAGGCTTGGAAATACCTTTTTGAAAACGTCAACCATTCCAATAAACGTCTTGAAATAGGTCACATCCCGGCTCTTGTCATACTGGGGGAAAAACGTACTGTCCCGAAAGCGGTGATAAAAAACTGTTTCGTCCGGGCGGGATGTCCAAAACCGAAAATAGGGCACCCACAGCGCCTTTACCGCACCCATAGGGTCAGTGAGCATAAGCAGCGGGTTGAATTTCAAATGTTCAAAGATTGCCGCCGCCTGCTTGTCCACATAAGTGAAGCACTCCACCAGCAGTTGATCCTTGCCGTCAAAGTGGCGGTAAATCGCTCCTGATGAAATCCCCGCCAGCTCGCTGACGTTCTGGATGCGCACCCCTTCCAGGCCATACTGCCGTACAGCCTTGATTGCGGCAACGATGATCCGGGTCTTGGTGTCATCCAGTGTAATCACTTCCCCCCTGCAATAACCACTTCTCCTGTCACCTATTCACAGAGGAATTATATACTAAAGCGCAGCTTTTGACAATACTCTTTTCTCGCTGCTACCAAGAATGCTTTCTTTCAAGACCTTGAAGAAGATTTCCTCCTTGCGGTTGGCTTTCAGGTACTCCCCAGCCGCCACCAGAAAGCCCGACGTACCGCAGGCCGGGTCGCAGATGACCTCGTCTGGACCGGGGGCCATCAGCTCCACCATCATTTTGATGATGTGCCGGGGGGTGCGGAACTGGCCGTTCACCCCGGCGGTGGCGATTTTGGACAGAAGGAACTCATACACGTCTCCCCGCACGTCGCCGTCCCGGAGCTGGGCCATCTGGGCGTAGATCTCGTCCAGGGCGGTAACGATCTTCTCCAGCATCAAAGGTGTGGGGATTTTGAAAATGGCGTCGTCCATATACCGGGCATAGGCGCTCTCTTTGTCTCCGTGGAGATTCTTGATGAAGTGAAAGACCTGCTCCTGCATAACGGTGTACATCCGCTCGGCGGGGAAGTCGTGAAACACCGACCACTTGAGCTGATTGCCCGGGACAGTCCGCTCCCCAATTTGGACCTCCTCCCCGAACATACTCTTGTAGGGCAAGCCCAGCATGGCGCTCTCCTTGGCGCGCAGATTGTCTGTCTCATCCAGATCGTGGATGAACATCAGGTAGGTCATCTGCTCCACCACGTCCAGAGGGTTGGTAATGCCGCCCGTCCAGAAGATCTCCCAGAGGGCGTTGATCTTGTTTTTCAGTTCGCCTGTAATCATAGCGGTTCTCTCTTTCTGGTTTTTATGATTGATCACCGGATATCCGGATTTGTCTGGTAGGTCTGCTTCGGGCTTTTGGGCCGGTCCGGGAGGGTCATCAAAATCATCCCGGATTTCACCAGCGGCTCCAGGTAGCGCCGGGTAGCGTACTGACCGGAGGCAATCCCCAAAAAACGCACAATTTCCTTTCGCGTGCGGGGCGTCCTGCAAAAGTCAAGCAGTCCGCGGTCGTCCAAGGGCAGTTTTTCAGCGGAAAGCGCCGGTTTGCGTTCTGGAGGCTGTTCTGCCGCCTCCTTGTTATAGAGGCAGACGGAAAATTCCCAGCGGTCATCCCGGAATACCGGTTCGGGCAGGCCGGCCTCCGCCATGGCACGGCGGATTCTTGGGATACCGGAATAGCGGTTTTCCGTCTGTCCCAAGGCTTCCATTGCGGTGATCACGGCCGGATTTCGGGTATCCGGCTGGATCTTTCCCAGTTGATCCACCGTCAAACGCCCATAAAGTCCGCCAGGGTTTCGAATTTCCACCCGGTCATAAAACATGATCAGCTGGATGGGCATATTTTCTGTATGGGTACTGTAATCCCGGTGGACCAGCGCGTTCAAAACCGCCTCCCGAAGGGCGTCAAGGGGATATTCCGGCATATCCTGCCGCTTTCCTGTTTTAGGATCAATGCGCACAGCCATGCGCATATTACTTCGCAGGAAGCTGACCGCACCCTCCAGCATTTCCACCAGACTGCCCTCAATGCGTTTGCTGTCCAGAAACCGCTGCCCTGTTTCATCCACTTCACCCATCTCAGTACCCGGCACACGGGATGCAATAATGCTGAGCTGCGGAAAATAGGCTTGGGGATACAGGCCAAACAGCAGGACCGCTGTGAGGGTAAACTGTCCCTCCTTTTGCAGTCCGGTCAGTTCATAGAGCTGTTCCGTCGGAACAGAGGCAAAATTGGGGCGATCCAGCTTGCGCTTCAGCAGGTACTGCTCCAGTTGAACCGGATCCAGAGCGGAGGAGGAGATTCCCGCCACCGGTCGCAGATCGTCCCGGCTCCGTTTGCGGTAGGCCTCGTAGCTGTAGACCTCGTACTCGGTCATAGGCTTATCGGCATCGCCCACCCGGATGAAAGACCCCTTGAGACGGCCCCGGGCTGTTTTGAAGCAGGGGCGCTCTGCCAGATCCAGGGGGGGAATCTCCGCCGCCACAAACAGCATGGGCCCCTCCGCATAGACCGATAAGACAGGACGCACCACCGGGGTCATGGATTCACCCACCTCCATCAGCTTCTTTTGGAGGTCCTGGGCATCATAGACTCCAACCTTGGCAAACCCTTGTTTTTCATCCAGACCAAATAAAAGCATCCCGCCCTCGTTCTGGTTGGCAAAGGCAGAAAACGTGTCATAGAGCCGCTCCGGACATCCCTTGTTGGCGGCCTTGACCTCCAGGGTCTGTTCCTCGCAATTTCGCTGCTGAACTCTTAAAAGCAGTTTTCCAAATTCTTCTTCCAGCATAAGCACACTCCTTATTTAAGCCGCAAGAACATAAGAAAGAAAGGGGATAAGTAAGACTTTTCTTATATTAGTTCTTATGTTGTTATGTTCCTGGAAACATCATAACAGACAAGAGAAGAAAAATCAATCGAAAATGCACAATTCACCCGCAGAGAGCTGTTTCCCTGCGGGTGGGTTTTCTTTCTATTCACTTTACAGGTATAGTCCCGCCCGATATGTAACCATCACCCGATGCCCTATAGCTGTTCTGTCCGCCCTCTCAAATCTCGCAGTTCTCATGGGTAACATCTTCTTGACCATCTGGCCGCCCACGGAGCCGGCCTGCTTGCTGGTCAGGTCGCCGT
>OFGE01002340.1_pt1 | contig 14160 bp, 10 predicted proteins | sample 1521681 | NCBI WGS metagenome assembly OFGE01 (sample SAMEA3504093, study PRJEB24116) | mouse gut metagenome | biome: mouse gut; feature: mouse-associated habitat; material: faeces | place: Denmark | collected 2011 | reverse complement strand
GAATATTATAAAAATGGAACAAAAGAAGAAGAACAAACAATAAATACAAAAATACAAGTACTAGAAGAAAATATTGCTGTAGAAGTAAACACAATAGCACCAGCTGACAAATACATAGGATATAAGTTAGATGAAACAAAAGAAATACCAGAAAGTATACAAGATAAAGGGGTAATCGAAGTATACTATGTAACAGATGGAGAACAACAAAAAGATGTAAGTTATACAGTAGAATATTATAAAAATGGAACAAAAGAAGAAGAACAAACAATAAATACAAAAATACAAGTACTAGAAGAAAATATTGCTGTAGACGTAAACACAATAGCACCAGCTGAGAAATACATAGGCTTTAAATTAGATGAAACAAAAGAAATAGCAACAACAGTACAAGATAAAGGAATAATCCAAGTATATTATGTAACAGATGGAGAGCAACAAAAAGAAGTAAGTTATAAAATAGAATATTATCAAAATGAAGAAAAAATAGAAGAAAAAACAATCACAAAAGAACTTCATGTATTAGATGAAGATATTATAGTAGATCTAAATGAAGTGGCACCAGAGAATAAATACCTAGGATATAAATTAGATGAAACAAAAGAGATACCAGCAACAGTAAAAGACAATGAAGTAGTCCAAGTATATTATGTAACAGATGAAGCTCAAACACATAAATTAAGTTATATAGTGGAATATTATCAAAATGATGAAAAGGTTGAAACAATAACTATAGAAAAAGATGTACAAGTATTAAATGATGAAATTGCAATAGAAGAAGGAGACATAGATATATCAAATGATAGATACTCAGGATATAGATTTGTGAGAACAGAGCCAAATCCAATACCAGAAAAAATAGAAGTAAATGGAGTTATCAGAGTTTACTATATTGTAGATGATGAAAATACAAAAGAAATAAATTATACAGTAAAATACTATAAAGATGAAGAAGAAGTAGAAAGTGTAACAGTAACAGAAACAGTACAAGTATTAGATACAATAGTAGAAGTAGATAGAAATAAATTTGATACAGATACATATAAATATCCAGGATATAAATTAGATACAGAAAATCTAGAAATACCAGAGTATATAAGTGATGACGGAATTATAAATGTATACTATATAAAAGATGAAAGTCAAACAAAGACAGTAACCATTACAATAGAGTATTATCAAGAAGGTGAAATAGTAAAAACAGAAACAATAGAAAAAGAAATCTATGTATTAGATGAAGATGTTAATGTAGCCAAAGATGAAATAGCACCAGAAGATAAATTCTTAGGATATAAAACAGATGTCGAAGAAGTTGTTCCAGAAACAGCAAAAGATGGAGAAACAGTAAAAGTATATTATGTAATAGATGAAAGCCAACAAAAGGATGTAAGCTATATAATAGAATACTATAAAGATGGAATAAAAGTAGATACACAAACAATAAAGACAAAAATACAAGTACTAGCAGAAGATATTGTTGTTGATAAAGAAATAGTAGCATCAAATGACAAATATGAAGGATATAAACTAGATGAAGAAAAAGAAATTGTAGAAACAGTAAAAGATAAAGAAGTAATTAAAATTTATTATAAAAAAGATGATAAAAATTCTGCAGGTGATAATAACAACAATAATAACAACAATAATAATAATAATAATAATACAAACAATAACGGAAATAACAATGGAAACAACAATAATAATGGCAATACAGGAAATGGCAACAATTTAAATAATAATTCTAATAATGGCAATAACAATGGATATAATAACAACAATAGTGGAAATAACAAAAACGGTAATGCGCAAAATAGTAGTAATTTAAGTAATAATGCTAATAACAATAATAGCAGTAGTAGTAAAGGAATACCAAATACAGGAGATAGCTTACCAATAATAATAGATGCAATTATATTGTTTGTCATATTGACAAATGCTATTGTAATTTTTATTAGAAAACTACAAAATAAATTAAAAGAACATTAAAATATCTATTGTATTATCTAATAAAAAAATACAGAGTAAAAGTAAATTTAAACAGGCCTTTGAATGAAATAAAAAGGTCTGTTTTTGTTTTTGCAAATAAAATGTACATCTACAAAAAGTACAAATTATTAGGGAAATACTAGTTTGCGTAAATAGTTAAAAAAAGTAATATTATTGTAATTGTAAAAGAAAAAATTAATATTTATAATATACATATAATATTGTAATTTATAGTGGAGATTTTATGGCCGAAAGTAGAGAAGATCAAAATAAAATAATTGAAAAAGAAAAAGATAATGAAACTCTAATAGTGGACGAAAATAATAAAGTAATAGATTTGTACAGTTTGCTTGAAGGAAATGATAGAAGTTCCGATGGGCCAATTTTTAAGATTAAAAATTTGCTAAATGTTGATCGGAATAAATAGTGAAGCAACAATTGAAATGATTGCAGATAGATATAAATCACTAGCTGGAAATATTACTGATAAAGATCAAGCTTTAGATATATTAGATGATGTATTTAAAATAGTTGCAGAAGATATAAGTAATTTACCAAATGGAATTGTTATTGATATAAAAACAGGTAATAAAAACCAAGCTTTAAGTGAAGAACAGGCAAAAAAATATTCTATAGATGATGTTCAAGAGTATACTATACAAAGCCAAAATCAAGGTGTAAATGAATTTTCAAATTCTGAATTTAAAATTAGTGAGGAAAATTTATTTATAGGAGATTCTAAGACTACAAGTGAATATTTTGAAAATAGACTGGAAGAATATGCTAAAAGTAATTATACAAAAGAAACTCAAAAAAATATAGCTCAAAAAGTTAGTACTTATAAGATGTCAGAAAAAGATAAAAATTTAGTTAAAGAATCTGAAAAAAATGTTCGTAGTACTGACTATAAAGTTATAAAATTAATTGATATGTTGGAGAAATTATCTAAAGCACGAGGAACACCAGAATATAATAGTATTTTTGAAGAATTTGATGAATATTTAGATAAAAATTCTCAAGATAAAGAAAAACTTTCTGAATTATTGGATGAAAATGGAAATGTAAAAGAATATTATAGTAATATGAATAAAGCTTATAAAAAGGATGCAGGAGTTGTATTCTTCTTTAATGAAGCAGAACACTTATTAAAGAAAGGTCTTGAAAATGTATCAAAAGAAGATAAAAAAGAATTAACTATAAGATTTTTGAGCGTTTATAAATTTAGTGGAAAAAATAATGAATTGCATGATGAAATTTGGGATAAAATGGAAAGTTTTTTTCCAGAATTTAATATTAGAAATGAAAATAAAAAGATAAGTAGGGAAAACTTTTATAATTGTTTAGAACAAAATTTGGAACTCAAAGAACCATTAGATAGAGAAAGTTTTCAAGATTTACTATCTATATCTGAACAATATATGTTGTCTAGTATTAATGAAAAAGGGCTTAGCAAATTTTCTAATAGTAAAAAAATATCAGATAAAGATATGGGAAGTTTTTTTAAAGAAAAAGCTGTGTCTATAAATGTAAACGAAATGCTAAAAAATTATGAAAAAAGTAGTACTCAAAAATTTTTCGAAGATTCAGATATAAAGTTTGATGAAAAAAATGAAAAAGAATTGAAAAATTTATATTATGAATCAAATTCTGAAGCTTGGATTAGTAGTAAACAAGAAGCTAAAGAGTTAGCATTTTTCTCATTAATAAAATTAAAAGAAGAACTAAACAAGAGTAATGATGGAGGAAACTATTATAAGAATAAGTTAAATACAGTTGATAATAAATTAAAAATATTTCAAAAAAATAATAAAGATTTTAAATTTGAAAAGTATCTTACAGAAGATGGAAAATTATTGCCAGAAAATGAAAAAAGATTTGAAGTTTATGAAAGAAATAAAGTAAATGGAAAATTATTAAAAGAATATTTTAAAAGTGCTAAAAATATTAATAGTTATGAAGATTATAATAAATTAAGCAAATCTTCAAAAGAAAGTTATTTATTAAATACTATGTTTGGTTTAGAGTATATGGGAAAAAATCAAGAAAGTAGTTTTGGCAAATTTGCTGTAAGAAGACTTGAGGTAATTAGTTCTGAATCAAATAGTTTTGTGTCATTTAAAGAAAATGAAAATAATTCTAATTATGTAGATATTAATAAAGAACAAATTTTAAAAGAATATAATAAATTATCATCTCACAAATTTAAAACTTATGAAGAATTATCAAAATATTGTTATTCAAAAAGAATTGAATATGTAAATAATAAATTAGAACACTATTCTAATTTAAATGAAAAACATTTTTTTGAATTAGATTCTGATAATGTAATAGAAAGAAGTAATCAGATTGAAAGAATAAAAGTTAATTTCAATAAAAAGCAATTAGAAAATAGTAAAAGAATTAAAGAAATAAGTATGGGGAGAAATTTAAAAGCTAGTAGACAATTTAAAAATTCAACAATTACTGGAATTAACATTAAACCTAAAGCTGATACTAAAACTGCAAGTGATATAAATATGAACGATACTTCAGAAAATAAATCAAGTTTTGTAGATGATATGAATAGAGAAAATAATGGAATACATTCTAATGAAAACACTCAAGAAGATGTTGATAATGAATTAGTACCTATTGAAAAGAAGAAAAATATCTTAGGAAAAATTTTAGAAAAGATAACAGAGATTTCAAGTAGTATTTCAAATAAAGCAAGAAACTTGTTCTCTAAGAAAACTACTGTTGAAGGTGAAGAAAATGGAACTGTTATACAAGAAGAAACAAGTGTATCTAATGATTGGTTACCAAAAGAACAAGTAGATACACGTGAAGCTGTAAAAAAGACATTAGAATCAGCAAGCCAAAATAAGTCAAACAGGAGATCGCAAGAAGAAAATATAGAATTTGAATAAGGAGAGTGCCTAGTTTTATAGTATGAAAGAAATAATTGTAATAGGAGGAGGGTTAGCAGGATGCGAAGCAGCCCTACAGATAGCAAAAAGAAAAATATCAGTAAAACTTTATGAAATGAAGCCGGTAAAATTTTCAGAAGCACATTCTAATAAAAATTTAGCTGAAATAGTATGTAGTAATTCTTTTAAATCCAATTTAATAACAAATGCTTGTGGTTTATTAAAAGAAGAATTAAGAATGTTAGGAAGTGAATTGATTCCAATAGCAGATAAAGTTAAAGTTCCAGCTCGGACAAGCTTTAGCTGTTGATAGAGAAAAATTTTCTGAAGAAATTACAAAATTAGTAGAAGAAAATCCATATATAGAAGTTATTAGAGAAGAAATTGAAAAAATTCCTAAAGATAAGATTGTTGTAATAGCAACAGGACCACTTACATCTGAAAAATTATCAGAGGAAATTATAAAATTAACTGGTAACAAAGAATTGTTTTTTTACGATGCTGCTGCTCCAATTGTTGAAAAAGATTCTATTGATATGAATATTGCATTTTATGGAGATAGATATGAGCAAGAGCGTGGAAAAGATGAACCGTATGATGAATGGATAAAAAGAATCGAAAAGCAGGATGCAAGTTATATTAATCTTCCAATGAATAAAGAAGAATATGAAAAATTTGTTAATGAAATTATAAATGCAGAAGTGGTTACTTTACATGATTTCGAAAAAAGAGAAATATTTGAAGGCTGTATGCCCATAGAGATTATGGCTAAAAGAGGGATAGATACTTTAAGATTTGGACCATTAAAGCCAGTAGGATTTACAGATAAAAGAACTGGGCGTCGACCATATGCACTTGTCCAGTTAAGACAAGATAATAAAGAAGGTAACTTATATAATATAGTCGGTTTTCAAACTAATCTAAAGTTTGGAGAACAAAAAAGAATATTTTCAAGTATACCTGGTATGGAAAAGGCATCTTTTATCAAATATGGTGTAATGCATAGAAATACATATATAAATTCTACAATTTTATTAGATAATACATATAATTTGAAAAATGATGACAATATATATTTTGCAGGGCAGATAACCGGTGTGGAAGGATATGTTGAATCGATATCTTCTGGCTTCTTGGTTGGAGTAAATATTGCTAATAAGGTATTAGGAAAAGATAAAATAGAAATGCCTAAAGAAACTGTAATGGGGGCATTGGCTAATTATATATCTACAGAGAATAATAAGTTTCAGCCTATGAACGCTAATTTTGGAATATTACCGCAATTGGAAGAAAAGATAAAAGATAAAAAGCTAAAATACTCTAGAATGTCTGAAATAAGTTTAAATAAAATTAAAGAAATTAAGATATCAAATTAGATGTTAAAAATAAATAGTATAACAAATTATAGAAAGATAGATAAAATTATGTTAACTATTGAAAACACTTATAATTTGTGTTAAAATAATAACAAGTGGGATTATATCCTAAATTAAAAAAGACAAAAATTTATTTAATTATATACAAATGAATATGGAAAGGAGATTTTTATGGAAAGAAAATTAAATCGAGAAGGAATTGTTTTAATTGAACAAATTGCTGAAATGGCAGTTGATATCGCCAAATTAGAGGCAGAAATTGAAGTGGAAAAAGAAAATAAATAAAAATGAAAAAAAGGAGGATATAATAAACAAAGGTGTTTATTATAAGTTGAAAAATGACTTTAAATGAAATAAGAACTCAAATGGCTACATTAAAAGTGAGAACTTCACAATTACAAAAAAAAGAAAAGAAATATTTAACAAATATAAAAAGAATAGATTCTAAATCAAATGGAATTAACGCATTAATTTCAGATGATAAAGAAACTATAGAAAGTTGTAAAAAATTTATATCAGCTAATGAAAATAGTAAAGATCCTAAAATTATAGCTAGAGTTGCTGAAAGAAGAAATCAACAAGCAGAAGCAGAAAAATCTTTAAAATCTTTACAAGAAGATTTAAGAAAAAGTGAAAACGAAAAACAACAATTAGAACAACATCCAGATTATGTTAATTTATCTAAAGAGATTTCTGAAGCCAAAAAAGGAATAAATGAAATATGTGATATTTTAGAACAAGATCCTACTATTAATACTCAGTTACAACTTGCTGTTAAATTTAGATTTTCAAAAGAAATTAATATACAAAATAAAGAAAAAGTAAAATATGAAGAAGCCAATAAAAATTTACGTGATGCTTTAAAAAGTGGTTCTAATTATGATGACTTAAAAAGTTTTGTTGATGCTATAAAAGAGAGCAAAGCTGAAAGAGCTAGAGCAGATAAAGATATTAATGCTGATTCAAATGCAGCAAAAAAGAAATTTTTTGAAGCTCGTAAAAATCTACAAAATGAGATTAAAAATAGATTTGGAATTGAAATAGAACCAATGGATGTTGATTACATATTATCTCAGATTGATTCAGGAAAAATAGATGATAATTTTGCGCTTCCATCTGCAACAGTGAAAATAAGTAAAATAGATGCTATAATTTCTAAATTAGGTAAATCAAGAGATAAAATGTTAGAAGAATTAGAATCAAAAAAATCAGCTTCAGTACTAGAAAATGATCAAGAAATTGAAGCAAATAATCTTAGAATAGAAGAACTAAAAAAAGATATAACACGTTTTGATTCTCAAAAAAGTGATATATTAGAAGAAAAGCAAAGAAATGAAGAGGCAATTATTGATAGTGGAGTTGAAATTGAAGAAAAAAATACTGAGGTAGAGGTATTAACAACTCAAATAGAAGAATTAGATAAAGAAATCGCAGAAAAAACAGCAGAAGCAGGAGATATGTCTGAAATAGATGAATTAATAAAAGCAGAAGAGGCATTAAGAGAAAATCATATAATTTCTGAAGAGGCTGTAACAGATTTAAAAGATGAAAATTCTAGTATTAGCATAGTATTTAAGGAATTTTCTGATGTAGATTTACAAGTAAGAAAAGCATTTGAAAATTGTAAAACTGATAATAGTCCAGAAGCAATGGAAGCATTAAAACAAGCCATATCAGAATATAAAAGTGTTTCAGAAACTTTAAAAAATATGAGTGGATATGATCAAGAATCTTGGCAAAATTATTTAAAAGAGAATCTAAATAAAAGAATAGATTCTGGAGAAACTTTAGATAGTGCTTATTATCATCAGGAAAATGAGAACTTTAAAAAGATGAAATTAGATAAAAATATTTCTCAAAATGAAGGAGTATTAGAAGCATACAATGAAATTGGAAATAAATTAGAAGAAATTGATCTTTGCCAAAATGCTATATTAAATGGTACATTTGATATGCCAGTAGAAGAATTATTTATGGATAAAGATTTAGGGTATCATAAATTAGTAAATGATATGCAAGGAAGAAACACTTCTGGTAAATCAAGTTTTTATGATATGATAAAAAGTCCTAAATTAATTAAACCAAGTTTGTGGAATAGATTTAAAGGATTGGTAAAAAAAGGCGTTACAAAAGTTACAAAATCAAATAAATTCGAACTTCCAAAAAACAGAAAATCTTTACTAGAAGCTTATGAAAAAGCAAATTCTCCAGAAGCAATGGAAGCCAAAAAAAGTTTATCAAACATAAGAGAGTTAGAAAATAAAAAAGACGTAGCAGAAAAAGAAAAAGCACATCTTAATGAGGATATAGAAAGGCTTACTAAAAGAAAAACATCTTTAGAAACTGCAAATACATATGCTGAAGGAGACTTAGAAACTTTAGAAAATAATAGAAAAGTAGCAGAAGAAATGATTGCAGAATTAGAAACTGCAAATGAAGAACTTAAAGCTCAAAATGCTAAAAATCCAAAAACTACTTCAAAAATAGAGCAAACTGATGATCTTGAATTTGTAACAAGAGAAGATAACATTTTAAGTAATTCACTAGATAGAATGCAATTAAATAAAAAGATAGAGGATGATCTAGAAAGATAGAACTAGCATACAAAGTAAATGGTTTAAAACCTTACGGAATTAAAGAAAATAAACTACTGGAAAGTATTGACAATAAATAGTAAAAGTGTTAAAATAGATACGCTATTATATAGGGAAACTTATATTATAGCGTATTATTTTGTGTATAGAAATGAGGTGAAAAAGAAGAATGCCAACAATTAATCAATTAGTAAGAAAAGGTAGACAAACATCAACAAAAAAATCTACAGCTCCTGCTCTTCAAAAAGGTTATAACTCTAGAAAGAAAGTTCAAACAGATCACAGAGCACCACAAAAAAGAGGAGTTTGTACAGTAGTAAAAACTGTTACACCTAAAAAACCAAACTCAGCTTTAAGAAAAGTTGCCAGAGTTAAACTTTCAAACGGATATGAAGTAACATCTTATATTCCTGGTGTAGGACATAACTTACAAGAACATAGTGTTGTACTTATAAGAGGTGGTAGAGTAAAAGACTTACCTGGTGTTAGATACCATATCATTAGAGGTACTTTAGATACAGCTGGTGTTAAAGATAGAATGCAAGCTAGATCTAAGTATGGAGCTAAGAAACCAAAAAAATAAAATTAGAATTTTAAACATCGTTTAACATATAACATTGTTAGATATGCTTATAATTTTAATAAGTAAAAGTGAAAATTAAATTAGTTAATTTTCTAAGTTATTAATTGATAATAGTGCATTATTCTTTTATAGAATAAATATATAAAAAATCTTGCACTATTACGGAAGAGTGAAAAAGTCTCTTCAGAGTACCTTTCTGCATTATGTGCAGAATAATAAAACAAAAAATATTTTATAAAATAATCAATAATATCTTTTAGGATGTTATAACTTCGAATATTACATAGTAATTATTGAAGTATGAATTAATATTTTATAAAGGAAAATATTAAAGGAGGGAAGTATAGTGCCAAGAAAAGGATATATAGCAAAAAGAGATGTATTACCAGATCCATTATATAATAGCAAAGTTGTTACAAAATTAATAAATAATATAATGTTAGATGGTAAAAAATCAGTTGCTCAAAACATAGTTTATGGTGCTTTTGATATAATCAAAGAAAAAGAACAAAAAGATGCATTAGAAGTATTTGAAGCAGCATTAGAAAACATAATGCCAGTTCTTGAAGTTAAAGCAAGAAGAGTTGGTGGAGCAACTTACCAAGTTCCATTAGAAATTAGACCAGAAAGAAGACAAACTTTAGGTTTAAGATGGTTAGTTTTATATGCTAGAAAAAGACATGAAAAAACAATGGCTGAAAAACTAGCTGGTGAAATTATAGATGCTATAAACGGAAATGGTGGAGCATTCAAGAAGAAAGAAGACACACATAGAATGGCTGAAGCTAATAAAGCTTTTGCACACTACAAATGGTAAAATTGAAATTTTAAGCTATGCACTACTATGTTGGATTGCATTAAAAAAAACAATCAACGTACCATTGTACGCAACATATTTTTTTGAGTAATCCGCCTTGTATTGCTTGCTTATAATTCCAATTTCGTCAAAACGAAAAAATGAAATGGGAGGAATAAAAAGTGGCAGGAAGAGCATATCCATTAGAAAGAACAAGAAATATAGGAATAATGGCTCACATTGATGCAGGTAAAACTACTACTACTGAAAGAATTCTTTTCTATACAGGAAAGACTCATAAAATTGGTGAAGTTCACGAAGGTGCTGCAACAATGGACTGGATGGCACAAGAACAAGAAAGAGGTATAACAATTACTTCTGCTTGTACAACATGTTTCTGGGATAATAATAGAGTTAATATTATTGATACTCCAGGACACGTTGATTTTACTGTTGAAGTTCAAAGATCTTTAAAAGTATTAGATGGTGCTGTTACAGTTTTAGCAGCTAAAGGTGGAGTTCAACCACAAACAGAAACAGTTTGGAGACAAGCTGATAAATATAGTGTACCAAGAATGGTTTATGTAAATAAAATGGACATTACTGGTGCAAACTTTATGCTTTGTGTTGATCAATTAAAAAATAGATTAAAAGCAAATGCTGTTCCAATCCAATTACCAATTGGTGCGGAAGATAACTTCCAAGGAATCGTTGATTTAATAAAAATGAGAGCATTTATTCATAAAGACGATTTAGGAAAAGAAGTTGAAGAAACAGATATACCAGCAGATATGGTAGATTTAGCAAATGAATACCGTGAGAAGATGATAGAATCTGTTGCTGAACAAGATGAAGAATTAATGATGAAATATTTAGAAGGTGAAGAACTTTCTATGGAAGAAATCAAAAAAGGATTAAGAACTGGAACAATAGCTAATAAAATAGTACCAGTTGTTTGTGGTTCTTCATATAAAAATAAAGGTGTTCAAGAATTGCTAGATGCTATAGTTGCTTATATGCCATCACCTCTTGATATTGCACATATCAAAGGGGAAACACTAGATGGTGAAGAAACAGAAGCAAAAACTTCTGATACAGAACCATTTGCTGCATTAGCATTTAAAATTGCTACAGATCCATTCGTAGGAAAATTATGTTTCTTCAGAGTTTACTCTGGAACATTAGAATCAGGATCAACAGTTTTAAATTCTAGTAAAGATAAAAAAGAAAGAATTGGTAGAATTCTTCAAATGCACTCAAATCACAGAGAAGATATTGAAAAAGTATATGCTGGTGATATTGCAGCTGCAGTTGGATTAAAAGATGTTACAACAGGAAATACATTATGTGATCCTGATCATCCAATAATTCTTGAATCAATGGAATTCCCAGAACCAGTTATTGATATAGCTATCGAACCAAAAGATAAAGCTAACCAAGAAAAAATGGGAATTGCATTATCAAAACTTGCTGAAGAAGATCCTACATTTAAAACATATACAAACCATGAAACAGGTCAAACTATTATAGCTGGTATGGGTGAATTACACTTAGATATCATCGTTGATAGATTAAAAAGAGAATTCAAGGTTGAATGTAGTGTTGGTAAGCCATCTGTTGCTTACAAAGAAACTATTAGAAATGCAGTTAGAGTTGAAGGTAAATTCATTCGTCAATCAGGTGGTAGAGGACAATATGGTCACGTTTGGTTAGAAATGGAACCATTAGAACCAGGTACAGGTATTCAATTTGAGAGCAAAATCGTTGGTGGTGTTGTTCCAAAAGAATATATCAAACCAGTTGAAGAAGGAATTAGAGAAGCTGCTGATAATGGAACATTAGCTGGATATCCAGTTATAGATTTCAAAGCAACATTAGTTGATGGTTCTTACCATGATGTTGACTCATCAGAAATGGCATTCAAAATTGCTGGATCTATGGCTTTCAAAGAAGGTTGTAAAAAAGCAAAATCAGTTATATTAGAACCAATTATGAAAGTTGAAATAACAGTTCCTGAAGAATATATGGGAGATGTTATTGGAGATGTAAACTCTAGACGTGGAAGAATGGAAGGAATGGACGGAAGTGATGGAATGCAAGAAATTCATGCATTTATTCCACTTTCTGAAATGTTTGGTTATGCAACAGACTTACGTTCAAAAACACAAGGTAGAGGAACATATTCTATGGAACCATCTCATTATGATGAAGTTCCAAAATCAATACTAGAAAATATTGTTGCTTCAAGAACAAAATCAGAAGACTAAAAAATTGTATAGTATAAATATAAAACAAATTAAAAATAATGTATTAATTGGAAAAAGTATTTATAGTTTTATACGTATATATTTTACGTCATTGAAAGTATAAATAATATTTAGCCAAGTAAAACATTGGTTTTAGGTGTTTTTAAATAAAAGGCTTGCATTTTAGAAGATTATAGTGTAAAATGCAGGTGACCAAAATAAGTCATTAAATTTTAAAAATAAATAAAGAGAGAAAATCTCAAAAAATTAAAGGAGGATTAAAAAATGGCTAAAGCTAAATTCGAAAGAACAAAACCACACGTTAACATTGGTACAATCGGACACGTTGACCATGGAAAAACAACAACAACTGCAGCTATTACTAAATACTTAGGATTATTAGGAAAAGCTCAATACACAGCTTATGATCAAATCGACGGAGCTCCAGAAGAAAAAGCAAGAGGTATAACAATCAATACAGCTCACGTAGAATATGAAACAGAAAACAGACATTATGCACACGTTGACTGCCCAGGACACGCTGACTATGTTAAAAACATGATTACAGGTGCTGCTCAAATGGACGGTGCTATATTAGTAGTTTCAGCTGCTGATGGACCAATGCCTCAAACAAGAGAGCATATCTTACTTGCAAGACAAGTAGGTGTTAAATATATCGTTGTTTACTTAAATAAATGCGATATGGTTGACGATCCAGAATTATTAGAATTAGTTGAAATGGAAGTTAGAGATTTATTATCAACATATGATTTCCCAGGAGATGATATTCCAATTATAAAAGGATCTTCATTAAATGTATTAGAAGCTACTTCTACAAATTCAGATGATGAAGTTTATGCTCCAATTAAAGAATTAATGGCAGCAGTAGATTCTTATATCCCAACTCCAGAAAGACCAACAGACCAAACATTCTTAATGCCAGTTGAAGATGTATTTACAATTACTGGACGTGGAACAGTTGCTACAGGTAGAGTTGAAAGAGGAATCATCAAAATGCAAGACGAAGTTGAAATCGTTGGATTATCAGCTGAAAGAAGAAAAACAGTTGTTACTGGTGTTGAAATGTTCAGAAAATTATTAGATCAAGCTGAAGCTGGAGATAACATAGGTGTTCTTTTAAGAGGTATTGACAGAACTGACATCGAAAGAGGTCAAGTTATTGCAAAACCAGGAACAATCAATCCACATACAAAATTCAAATCAGAAGTATACGTTTTAACAAAAGAAGAAGGTGGAAGACATACACCATTCTTCAATGGATATAGACCACAATTCTATTTCAGAACAACAGACGTTACTGGTGTTATTGATTTACCAGCTGGTGTAGAAATGGTTATGCCAGGTGATAATGTTTCAATGACAATCGAATTAATTACACCAATCGCTATTGAAAAAGGACTAAGATTCGCTATCCGTGAAGGTGGTAGAACAGTTGGTTCTGGTGTAGTTTCTGATATTATTGAATAATTAGAATATAAAATAGGAAAGAGCTATTATTAAATAGCTCTTTTTTTATTTAGTAGGAAGTGCAGAGCACTTTCCTACTAAATAAAAGCTTTGCTAATTTTTGCATACGATTTTGTTGTACAAAATTGACGCTTCGAACAAATACGTGGACGATTTAGTAAATTTTTGTATTTTGTAATTATCAT
>OFGE01002335.1_pt1 | contig 14186 bp, 12 predicted proteins | sample 1521681 | NCBI WGS metagenome assembly OFGE01 (sample SAMEA3504093, study PRJEB24116) | mouse gut metagenome | biome: mouse gut; feature: mouse-associated habitat; material: faeces | place: Denmark | collected 2011 | reverse complement strand
ACAAGTGTAAAAGCATTTATCAATAACTTAAGGAATGAAAGCAACAAAATAAAACTTTATGACAACAACAATACATTAGTATATGATGGCATAGCAAGTGGTGGAGTTGTGGCAGATAGCCTAAACAATATATTTGTTGCAACAGGATATAAGGTTGAGTATTATTACAATAACAATCTTTATGACACAATGTATTTGTCAATCCTTGGGGATGTAGTTGCAGACGGAGTAATCAATACATTGGATGTAACATATATAAATAGAATAGCAAAAGGGGAAATTGCTTTAAGTGAATTAAGTTTGGAACAACAACTTGCAACTATGGTAGATAACAAAGGGAAAGTAACATCAACAGATGGAAAAATATTGCTTAATGTGATTGGTGGAAACACTCAAACAAATAGTTACTTTGAAAGCAATGCAAATATAACAAATGATTATATGCTATGGGATTTGAGCATTGATAGCGTAACTGGCAAAACATATCGAGTTGGCAGTGAAATAAAAACAGCAAGCCTAGTTAACAATGCAATCATTGGAAATATAGCACCAAACACAAAAGCAAGTGAGTTTAAAACAAAACTAGCAAGTCAATTAGGCGTTGACATAAGACTAATTGCAATATACAAAGCAAATGGAGCAGTAGTAAACGATAGTGATTATATTGGTACTGGATGTTATATCAACTATAATGGAAACACAGCAGATAAAATATATCTAAGTGTGTTGGGAGACTTGACAGGCGATGGAGTAGTAAATACAGCAGATATAACATATTTGAACAGAATAGTAAACGGCAATGTCGAACTAGCTACAGGCAATATAAAAGATAAACTAACAATACTATCTGCAAGCATACAAAACAAAGGAAACATAACCACAGCAGATAGTGAGACATTATGGAATTATATCGGTGGAATAGCAGATTTAACTAAGTACTTTTAAAGATGAAAATGCTATTAATATTAAAATTAATCGGACTGAAAGTCATTCTTTCAGTCCGTTGTTTATCCCCACAAAAAGGCTATTTTGTTGGGGTAGTTGTATCATATGGACAATGTTTTATTTTACTCAACAAGCGACATTTGAGATTTCTCGACAAGCTCGAAATGACACGAACAATGTCATTCGGTGTATTTATTTTGTCATCCCGAGCGTAGTCGAGGGATCTCCAATTAAGCTTGTTGAAAAAGACAAAAATTACAATTTAATTTTTATAAGTAAAGTTAAAAAATTGTTTTTTAAGTATAGGTGTGATATATTGATTTTATTTAATGCCAAGAGTGATAATTATTGACATTTATATGATTTTTTGTTATAATTGCAATAACCAATAAATTTTGAGGTGAAATAATGGCTAATGGTATATTGTATTTCAGTGGCACTGGCAATAGCCTTTATATTGCAAAAAAGATTAAAGAAGAAATTGGTGGGGATGTGATGTATATCCCTAATTATAAGGGGACAGGCAGTGAATTTGACAAGATAATTTTGGTTACACCAATTTATTCATTTGGTATGCCAAAGCATGTTTATGAATTGTTGCCACGCCTTGACAAATTAAAACAACTTGTTGTTGTGCAAAACTTTGGTGGTATGTCTGGTGGTGCAGATTATTTTATGTATGAATACTGCACAAAAATTGGTTTGAATTTGCAAAGTATTTATCTTTTGCAAATGCCTGAAAACTTTACAACAACTTTTACCGTGCCTGTACCATATATTAAAGTTGTGCTTAAAAATGCAGAAAAGCGTTTGAGTAAAATTGTTCAAGACATCAAAAATGACAGTTATGTGTTGCCAAGCAGAAAGAAAACAAAGGAAGCTGTTTTTTTGAAAAATTTGAACAATTGGAACAAAATTGGACAAAGTTTTTCTGTGTCAGATGATTGCATAAAATGTGAAAAATGTGTGGGAGTTTGTCCTGTTCAAAATATAAAATTGGTTAAGGATAGCATTGTTTTTGGCAGCAAATGTGTGGCTTGTCTTGGTTGTTATCACAGATGTCCTCAAAAGGCAATTTTGTACAAAAATCACAAGAAAAAAGATAGATACATAAATCCTAATATAAATGAAAATGAGATTGGACAGGATTTTATAGGAGAATGATTTAACACGGCTATATGCCGTGTTTTTGCGTAAAAACAGATTGAAAATCGGTATTAAATGGTATTTAGCGAGTTAAGTTACAATGTTGAGCCCGACAAATAACAATGTAATGCGATATTTTGTGTCGTTTCATTATGTCACACAAAATAGCCTTTTTTATATTGTGAAATAATAAAACTCTGATTGTGCTTGCGTGGAAATGATTAATTAATGGGCAAATTGTGAATTTGCGATTAAGTTTGTTGTATGTTTATTGTATTTTTTGAAAAACAAGTTCGATTTGACAATATTTTAAAGAAATGATATAATAAAAAAATAAATGCATAGCTTTTAGCGATAATCTTATTTTATGAAGGTGCTATTATGAGTATCAAAAATTTTGACAATTCAAATGAAGATTTGAAAAAAGAGCAAGAAGAAATATTTGAAAGTGTAGTGCGTGAGCAATGCGATGAAATTGACAAAAAGGCAGAAGAAATTTTTTTCGGGAATGAAAATGAGCCTCTAAATGATGTTGAAAACACTAATTGCGAAAGCAATAATTTAAATGCAAATAACAATAATTTTGATGACAAAAATGCAAACAAAAAAAATAAAATGTCAACAGATAAAAAAATGAGATTAGCTTGTGTTTTGGCTGTCATTGCGTTTGTGGGATGTTTTATTTTTGGAGCATTGAAAGGTTGGGTATGGCTTATTATTGGTGCTTTTGCTGCTTTTGGTTTGGTTTCCTTTGTGGTTAGCATTTATTTTGTAAGAGGCATATTGAAAGCTATATTTTCAGAAAATAAAGAGATGAATGATAAGCGAAAAAGAAATAACAACAATAATTCTTCTCAAAATGATTCAAATGAAAAGTCGTACTATCAAAGAACTCAAGAGGAAGAAGAGCAGCTTATTGACGAAATAAACAATGCCAAAACTATTTATGATAACAACATAGCATTTTTGAAATATAAATCTAATGGTGCTGAAGATTTGGGAGAACTGGCTTCCAATATGTTTGGTGGAAAGACTGAGGATGGTAAAAGTGCTTATAAAAATTCTTCCAAAGCAGACAAAAGAAAAACAAAAATTATTTTAAGCATTATTGCTGTAAGTATTTTGCTTATTTTGATTGGTGGTGGAGTTGCAAAATATTCGAAGTTGGGCTTTGGACTTCTTGGCTTAGGATTTGTGGGATTTGTATCTTGCATATTAGTTTGCATAAGTTTTTCAATTTATGAAAGCCGAAAATACAAAAGATATTTAGCTATGGATAAAAGTTTGCTTGATGAGTTTTATGACATAAAAACAGGAGTAGTTGCAAGATGTATGTTGCATAGTCAATTCAGCAGTGGAGCAAGAAGAGTGAATATTATTGATACATTATATCAAGTTTGGGTGCAACCTATTGATGATAGCGTGGCAGATATCAAGAGCGTGCAATTTGACAGCGAGACTCAAGTGCGTTTGATAAGTGATGTGATATTGCAAAAAGGCGATAAAGTAAGATTTTATCAAAATAAAACAAAAGCAAAAGATTGCTATTTGATAAAATAGGGGCGATTTTTGAAGGATATTTTTGATTTAAGCTTAATTATAACAAAGTTGAAATAATAAAATTTTATAGGAGTGATTATATGTCGACAAGTGTTGATTATATTGAGTTTGTATGTGGGCAAGTAAGAGGAGATTACAGCATAAGGTACAAAAAAATGTTTGGAGAGTATTTGGTATACTTGAATGAAAAGCCAGTTTTGCTGGTATGCGAAAATTGCGTGTTTATCAAAAAACTGGGTGAAATTGAAAGTCTTATGCAAGGTGCTGAAGAAGGTATTCCTTACAAAGGTAGCAAGCCACATTATATTTTGGATATGGAAAATTGTGAGTTGGTTGACAAAGTCATAAGGATTTTGGAAGAAATAACCCCTGTGCCAAAAAAGCGTGTAAAAAAATCAAATTAAAAACATTTTATTGAGGTAAGTATGAGAAAACATCGTGTTTTATATTATTCATTAATAGCTGTGGCATTGGTGTTTGTTTTTGGAGTTGTTACAGCAGTTTTAAGCATTAAGAATGATTATATGAATAAATTTTATATTTCTCTTGCAATCTGCGCAATCAGTCTTATTTTGTTTATCATTTTTTATGTGCAATATAATTTTGCCGATTCCGATTTGAAAAAAAGATGGATGCATTATTTTTTTACGCTGCCAGATGAGGATATTGATTACGAAAATGAAATTAATATTACCAGAAACAATTTTGCAAAAGATGATGACTTGCAAAAAAATAAGATAGCAAAACCTAATTTTTTTGGAGCAAAAAAACTTTGCAATTTCAGCACTTTAAAAACAGGTAAAATTGTTTATTCTTGCATTGTGCAAGCAAACGCAAAATTGTTTACTCCGTCAAAGTTTATTCATCAAGTTCTGCCAGCTGTTGTCGTTTTTAGTATGGATGAGTATTACGACAAAAATCCATTGGAACTCAAAAATATTGCAAAAGATTTGTTTGCAAACAAGCAAAACAATGTTTTGAAAAATGAATATATGTATTTTGCAAATTTGCCTGTTCCCGAATGTTTTACAAATGGCAGACAAGTGTTTGTCTCAACTATTTTGGTATACAGAAAGCATTTGCCATGGGGTGGAATAACTGGCACGCATTTGATTGTGCCGTTGATTGCAAATCCAGAAAAATGCAGTTCTGCATTTATTGTTGATAGTTTGTATTGGAGCAAAAACATTGTTGCAAACTATTTGTCTGAAATAAAAGACATAAGCAACAATGTTGCAGAAAGGGCACAAGGCGAAACAGACAATATATTTGATAATTTGCAGAATACTGATAATGTTCAGCAGAATATTGAAGATATTGACAAGGAAAATTTGAAAAATGATGATGCAAATCAAATTTTTGAAGAAAATAAATCGGAAGACGAAAAAGATCAAAATAAAAATTAAAATTTAATATAAAAGGAGTTTTTTATGCGTAAACTAATATTTACAAGAAAATGGAGTATTATTGAAAGTGGCTCAAGGATAACTCTTTCAGTAGAGTGTGATGAGGCAAAATGCAACGCCAAGTTTGATGACAAGTTTTTTATGGTAATGCCAATTAAAAATGGCGAAACAAAAGAGATTGAAATAAGTGAAAATCAAACACTTATTTGCTTGCAATCAAGCACAATGGATGCGGAATTTGTTGTGCCTGCTGGAACATCGGATGTGACCCTTCAAGCAAAACCGAAATTCAATCCAATGCAAGGCAATCCTTTTACTATCACTGAAATAAAATAATTTGTAATGGCGCCAATTAAATAACAAAAAAGAAATAAAAAATATCCTCTTACATGGAGGATATTTTTTGCGTTTTATTCATTTTTAAATTAGTAATTTTTTTCGCAAACTTCAAAATAACTTTGTGGGTGATTGCAAGTAGGGCATTTGTCAGGGGCTGTTTTACCACGATGAATATGTCCACAGTTTCTGCATTCCCAAACTTTTTCTTCTGCTTTTTCAAAAACGCATTTGTTCAAAACATTTTCAAGCAAAGCACGATATCTTTCTTCGTGATGTTTTTCAATTACGCCAACAGCACGGAATTTTTCTGCAAGCTCTGGAAAGCCTTCTTTTTCTGCAGTTTTTGCAAAGTTTTCGTACATATCTGTCCACTCATAGTTTTCGCCACCAGCAGCCTCTTGAAGGTTAGTTGCAGTGTCGCCAATTCCACAAAGCTCTTTCAACCACATTTTTGCGTGTTCTTTTTCGTTGTCAGCAGTTTTTGTGAAAATCGCAGCAATTTGCTCATAACCCTCTTTTTTTGCAGCTGATGCAAAATAAGTATATTTGTTTCGTGCTTGTGATTCGCCTGCAAAAGCAGCCTCTAAATTTTTCTCTGTTTGAGTTCCTTTATATTTGTTCATATTTACTCCTTTATTTACCATAATTTGGTACTATAAAATTATTATAATTGAATTTTAAAGTTTTGTCAATATTGATTTTGTGCATTTATTGTAAAAAATATTCAATTTATAAAAAAATATGCTCATTCTCATTTATGAATAAGCATATTTATAATTTCAAATTTTATTGTAAAATCTATATCTGACTTTATTTTATTTTTTGCTGTTTAAGAATTTTTTCGTTCATTTTTCTCACTTTTGTGATATCATCATATTCTTTTCCAAGATTTGCAACTATGTTAGAAAGAGCAATAATGCCAATTATGTTTGGAATTACCATCAAACCATTGAAAATGTCTGACAAGTTCCAAACCAAATCAACTTTTAGTACTGAGCCTACCATAACAAAAGCTATAACAAACAGAGCATAAAATTTTGTTGCTTTGTTTCCAAACAAATATCTGACATTTGTTTCCCCAAAGAAATACCAGCTGATAATTGTGGAAAAAGCAAAGAAAAACAAACAAATAGCAATAAAGATTTCTCCAAACTTGCTGCCCCAATTGCCAAAGGTCGCAAAAGATTGACTGAATGCAAGTTGTGTCAAAATACCTTCATTTGCAGCATTTCCTGCAACGCCAGAAGTCAAAATAACCAAAGCAGAAAGTGTAAGAACGACAAATGTATCAATAAAAACACCAATAATTGCAATGCTACCTTGCTCGCAAGGGTGATTAACTTTTGCAAGTGCGTGAGCGTGTGGAGTTGACCCCATACCTGCCTCATTGGAGAAAAGACCTCTTGCAACTCCTTTGCTCATTGCTTTTACAATCGCTGTGCCAGCAACACCACCGATTATCGCGTTAGGGTTGAATGCGTGCACAAAAATTGCAGAAAATGCAGTGCCGATGTTTTGATAATTTATGCCTATAACAACAATGGAACCAATGATATAAAGTCCTGCCATAATAGGAACAACTTTTTCTGTGAAAGATGCAATTCTTTTTACTCCACCAAGAAAAATTATGCCCGCAAGCACTGAAACAACAATGCCTATTGCCCAAGTTGGGATAACATCAAATGCTGTGTGAAAGGATGTTCCTATACTGTTTGATTGAACCATATTGCCCATAAAGCCAAGTGCCAAAATGATTGCAACAGAAAAAAATCCTGCCAAGAATTTTCCAAATTTGCCTTTGAAAAATGCTTTTATGTAATAAACTGGTCCTCCGTGGACAACACCATTTTCATCAGTATGCTTATATTTTTGTGCAAGCACAGCTTCTGCAAAAATAGTTGCCATTCCAAGTAAGCCGCTCACCCACATCCAAAATATAGCACCTGCACCACCTGTTGCAATAGCAGTTGCAACGCCAACAATGTTGCCAGTGCCAATTTGTCCTGCAAGAGCAGTGGTCAATGATTGAAAAGATGACATTCCTTTTTTATCTGCTTTTTCGCCATTCAGTTTCAAATTTTTAAAAGTGTTTTTAAAACCTTCGCCAAACTTTCTAAATTGAACGCCTCTCAATCTGATAGTGAAATATAATCCTGCACCAAGCAACAAAAACAATAGTATATAGTCCCAAAGTACATCGCGGATTACTTGCACCAAATTGTTTAGAAATTCCATAGATTTCTCCTTAAGTTGAGTGAGTTTTATTTTAGCATAATATGTCTTTTTTTGTCAATTAATATTGCCAATAACTAAAATATTTATAAATTGTGAATATAAAAAAATTTATATATAAGCTTTACTTGATAACAATTTTTTGAACAGACTTTTGGCATTTTTAAATTTTAATTTTTATTTTTGATAGCAGTCAAAATAGGTTTAAACAAAAAGAACAACCTGTTTGATTTGTAAAATTAACAGAAAATTTTTTACACAATTATTAAAAAGTGGGAACTATAAGTTGCATTTTTGAATATCTTGTTTGTAAATAAAAAAATAAAAATAAATGACTTGTTTTTAAAATATTTTTATGCTATAATAAAATTTAAAATTTCTAATTTGAAAAAATATCAAATACAAGCCCCTTTATTTTGCAGGAGTGAGCTTATATGATCAAACCAACACGAAAGATGCTTTTAAACGAATTTTTAAATATGATGATTATGGTAGCAGGCGCATTTTGCTTGTCTATCGCAATGTATATGTTTATGTTGCCATCAAAATTTATCCCCGGTGGAGTATCTGGACTTACGATAATCATTCAAACTTTGTCAAATTTTCCGGCAAGTTATTCAATGCTTATTTTAAACTCGCCACTTATTGTTTTGGCTTTCATATTATTAAAAAAAGAGTTTGCGATAAAAACAACAATAGGCATTGGTATGACATCAGGTTTTCTTGCAATTTTCAGAGCAGTAAAACTTTATGAGTTTTTTAACCCAAATGAAGTTTGGCTTTCAGCACTGGCAGGTGGCGTAATTGGTGGCATCGGCATTGGACTTATGGTTAAAGGTGGTGGAAGTTCTGGTGGAACGGAAGTTATCAGTCTTTTGGTGCAAAAAAGATATATTGCATCATCAATGTCCTTCATTATTTTGGCAATCAACATTTTTATCGTTACGCTTGGCAGCACCCTTTATATGACATTGGGTGGTATGGATTTGCAAACAGGTTTCACAACAATAATTTGTTCACTTATTCAAGTATTTTTAGGCTCTAAGTGCATTGAATTTGTTTTGAATGGCATTAAAACAGCTGTCAAATTTGAAATTATAACCACAAAAGGCAATGAATTGAAGGAAGAAATCAATACAAAAATGCACAGAGGTGTAACAATTATTTCCTGCGAGGGTGGTTATACAGGCGACAACAGAGATATGCTTGTTTGTGTGATTACAAGAACAGAAATCAGTAGCTTCAAAAGAATACTTAAACAAGTGGATAAAGATGCTTTTGTTTATGCAATCAACACAAGAGAAGTTATCGGAAAAGGCTTTGTAAAAAGAATGTAGTAGCAATTTGCAAAATAATAGTTATTAAATCATATTTACATATGAAAAAGAAAACTGACAAATAGATTTTTCGATAAGAAAAAAAATTATTTGTAAAGGAGGGTTGTATGTTACAACTTAAGAACATAGAGAAAGACTATGGTAGTGACGACAATATTGTTCACGCATTAAAAGGCGTGAGTTTGTCATTCAGAAATTCTGAATTTGTTGCAATTTTAGGTCCTAGTGGTTGTGGTAAAACAACTATGCTTAACATTATCGGTGGTTTGGATAGATATACAAACGGAGATGTTTTGATAAATGGAAAATCCACAACAACTTTTAAAAGTGCAGACTGGGATGCTTACCGAAATAATTATGTTGGCTTTATTTTTCAAAACTACAACTTGATTAATCATCAAACAATTTTGGAAAATGTAGAGCTTGCTTTGACATTGTCTGGCATAAATCCAAAGGAAAGAAAAGCACGCGCAACCGAGGCTTTGGCAAAGGTTGGGCTTGAAGACATTTTGCACAAAAAGCCAAATCAATTATCAGGTGGACAAATGCAAAGGGTTGCCATTGCAAGAGCATTGGTAAACAATCCAGAAATCATTCTTGCAGATGAGCCAACAGGTGCACTTGATAGCAAAAACAGCGTGCAAATTATGGAGCTTTTGGAGGAGATTGCCAAAGAAAGATTGGTTATTATGGTTACACATAACGACCAACTTGCTTATGACTATTCAACAAGAATAATCAAAATGTTGGATGGCGAAGTGCTTGAAGACACAATGCCTTATGAGCCAACTGCTGAGGATTTGGAAAGTGTGACTTTCTTTGTGGAAGAGCCTGCACCAGATGTGAGCGAACTTGACGAAAAACAGGCTAAAAAAGTTTTAAAAACTTTTGAAAAAGAGCAGAAAAAGAAAAAAAAGGCAAGTGTGAAAAAAACTTCAATGAGTATTTTCACTGCATTTAAACTTTCTTTGAAAAATTTGTTTTCAAAGCGAAACAGAACATTTTTGACTGCTTTTGCCGGGTCTATTGGTATAATCGGCATTGCTTTGGTGCTTGCCGTAAACAATGGTTTTGGTTTGTATATTGACAATATGCAACAAACAATGCTTGGACAATATCCTATCACTATTCAACAACTATGTATGGATATGAGCAGTATGATGCAATCTCCAATGCAATCAAGTGGTGGGGAAGAAAAAGAAAAGTTCCCTAACACAGACAAAATCACTGTGCCAAGTGGAACAGGTTTTGACAATTTGTTAAAACAAATGCATGTAAATTATGTCAATCAAGATTATATTGATTACATTGAAAAAATGGATGAAAGTTTGGTCAGTGAAATTACATATACCTATTATATGAGTATGAAATTGCTGACAAAGCAAAGTGATGGTAGCTACAAAAAGATAGATTTTAAAAGTCCTGACCCAATTTTGGAAATGATTATGGGCAATGACAATCGCTTTATGGAAATGGTTGACGATAAGTATATGCAAGCAAGTTATGATGTTGTGGCAGGAACTTATCCAAAAAATTACAATGAAATTGCACTTGTTGTCAACAAGTATAATGAGATTTCTCCAAGTGTGCTTGAGCAGTTTAATTTTGAAGTCGACAAAGACAATTTGACATACAGCTCATTTATTGGAAAAGAAATGAAAATCATTGATTATCAAGATTGGTATCAAAAGCAAGGCGACCTATATCCGGAGGCTGATGAGGGCAGATATGAGGAGCTTTATAACAAAGGCGAAACATTAAAAATCACTGCTGTAATGAGAATAAAAGAGGATGTCCCTTTAAATTTGTTTTCAACAAGCGTGCTTTATCGCAAAGAACTTACAAGCAAAATGGTAAGCAAAAATCTTGAATCTGATATGGTAAAAGCTCAAATTGCAGAGTATCAAAGAGCAGAACAAGACAAAAACAATGAAAAATCTGTTATAGACGGCAAGGATATTGAAAAAGTTTTGCTGGACATCTCAACAATTCCAGGATTGGGTGGTTTGCCTGACAATATGAATCCATTTGTATTAAACAGAGCAAACGCACACAACTTGTATATGCAAAAAATCGGTGCAAGCTCTCTGCCAAAAGATATTTATATTTATCCAAGGTCATTTGACTCCAAAGATGCTGTAAAAGCTTATCTTGACGGATATAATTCTGGCAAGTTGCCAACCAGACAAATAAATTATTTGGATGCATCAGGAATGATGATTGATATGGTAAAAGAAATTATTGACATTATATCCATTGTTTTGGTATGTTTTGCATCAATTTCTTTGGTTGTATCTTCAATTATGATAGGCATTATCACATATGTTTCCGTTGTGGAGCGAACAAAAGAAATCGGTGTTTTGCGTGCAATTGGTGCAAGAAAAGTTGACATAGGCAATGTGTTCAATGCAGAAACTGCAACAATCGGAATATCAGCAGGTGTTATGGGCGTTGTGATATCGTTGTTGCTTTCAATTCCAATCAACTTGATTATCAAGCATTTTGCAAAAGGTTATGTAATGACAAACATCGTGGTGCTTGCACCTCTTACAGCTTTCATTTTGATTTTGATAAGCACTGTCCTTACATTGCTTGCTGGCCTAATTCCTGCAAATATCGCAGCAAAGAAAGATCCAGTTGCAGCGTTAAGGAGTGAATAATTACTCAATCACAAACAGTTTGAATTTGCTTTGGAATGGTAAAAATATTAGCAAAGTTTGCATTAAAAATGTGGCTTAGTTGCATTTTATGGTAACGAATGTTTATTAAAAGTTAAAACACTGATTTTTTACTATTCCTTGACATGTTTGGCAACTTTTGTTATAATAAAATTTAGAGGTAAATATGAAAAAAATTATTGATGGATTGATTTTGTTGGTTTCATTTGCAGGCAGTATATTTGGTATATTGTCATTGCTTACAATAATCGGTGTGGCAGAAATTGTGCCATTTTACAAAACTTTTGAGCACATTTTGCTTGGTTATGTTATTGTTGTTGTTTCAATGGCAACTGGTATCATGTCTTTCAACTTATTTGCTGGCAGAAGACAAAATCCTGCAAAAAATATATTGTCAATTGGTGTAACAACTTACAGCACAATCCTTACAATTCCATTGTTTTTGACTTTTGTGCTTTGCCTTGTTGAAAAATTTGGTGTAAAGTTCAGTGGTTTTATTGATGGTTTTGTTGCACCAATTTATGACGATTTAGTCAGCATTTTCAAACCAGAGTGGGCACAATATCTTATCTTTATTGGTGGAATTATTATGGGAATAATTTTCCTTGCAGTGCCAATAATTATGTGTGTGAAAACAGTAAAATCAAAAAAATAAAATCATTTTAAAATGCAAAATTCTTTCAAACATAACAAAAAGTTTAACGCCTTTTGGTATGTTTGAAAATGTTTATGTAAAAAAAAATTTTATGTTAAAAAAGCTTTGTTGCAGTTTTAAACATCTAAGATTAAAAAACAATAAAGCGTAAAAAGCTATTAAAATAAGCGAAAAATTATGATTTCAGTAAAAAATGTAACAAAAAAATTTGGTAGAGGTTCAAATTCCATTTTAGCTTTGGACGATGTCAGCTTTAATGTGGAAGACGGCGAGTTTTTTGTAATCTTAGGGCAGTCTGGTTCAGGCAAGTCCACTATTTTAAATTTGATTGGTTGCATTGAAAGTGTTACAAACGGCACAATAATTGTGGATGATGTGGATGTAACAAAAATGTCTAACAAACAATTATGTGCTTATCGCAACAAAAACATTGGCTATGTTTTTCAGTCTTTTTATCTTGAGCCTGCATATTCAGTTGTTGACAACATTGTTTTGCCACTTACCATTGCAGGAGAAAAGCGTCAAATTAAAGATGCAAAATCAAAAGAATTGCTTGAAAAACTTAATATTGCAGATAAAGCTCATGCAAAAACTTCCACATTGTCAGGCGGACAAAAACAAAGAGTTGCCATTGCAAGAGCACTTGTCAATGACCCAAAAATCATTTTGGCAGATGAGCCAACAGGCAATTTGGATAGTGCAAATGGTGCAGAAGTAATTCAAATTTTGCAGGATATTTGCAAAAGTGGTAAAACTGTAATTATGGTTACCCACAATGAGGAACACGCAAACTTAGCCGACCATATTATTCGTTTAAAAGACGGCAAAATCATTTACGAGAAATAGGATTTGGCTCAAAAGTAGTATTTTGCTTTACTCACAAGCATAGCCCGAGATGTTTCAACTGCACTGCGTTTCGCTCAACATGACATAACCATTGTCATCTCGAGCTGTATTTATTGTCATCTCGAGCTGCATTTTTCGTCATCTCGAGCGTAGTCGAGAGATCTCAAACTTTACTCTCTGAGTTTGTTCCCCTGTCATCTCGAGCATAATGGGATTCCCACAAAATAGCCTTTTTGTGGGGTAAAAGGAGGGAACTCAAACAATTGCGTGTTGACAAAAAAAACAACTTTAATAAAAACAATAAAAATAAAGAATATACAATATAGGAGATAATTTTTATGATGACTAATGAACAAGTTTTGGAAATTTTTCAAAAAACAGGTGGTGTGCTTAAAGGACACTTCAAATTGACTTCAGGCAGACACAGCGACACTTATATGCAATGTGCAAAATTGTTTGTGGATACTGATTCATCTGCTGCTTTGTGCAAAGAGCTTGCAGAAAAACTTAACGGAATCCCTTGCGATATCGTTGTTTCTCCAGCAGTAGGTGGAATTTTGATGGGCTATGAAATGGCAAGACAATTGCATGTTCCAAATATCTTTGCAGAAAGAGAAAACGGTGTTATGACTTTCAGAAGAGGTTTCAGCCTACCAAAAGGTGCAAATGTAATTGTTGTTGAAGATGTTGTTACAACTGGTGGTTCAGTTAAAGAGGTTGTTAAACTTGTTCAAGAAAGTGGCTCAACAGTAAGTGCTGTTGCAAGCATTGTTGACAGAAGTAATGGCAAAGTTGATTTTGGTGTTAAATTTGTAAATCTTCTTTCAATGGAAGTTATTTCATATGAGCCTGAAGAGTGCCCACTTTGCAAACAAGGTTTGCCAATCTACAAGCCAGGCAGCAGAGTTTAATTAGATAGATAACATTTAATTTTTTAATAATAACTTGTAAAATAAAAAATCTGCGATTAATTAGCAGATTTTTTTGCATTACTGCTTTAGTGAAAGAAAAGGCGAACGAAAAGTTCGCCTTTTAACAACCA
>OFGE01002333.1_pt1 | contig 14191 bp, 11 predicted proteins | sample 1521681 | NCBI WGS metagenome assembly OFGE01 (sample SAMEA3504093, study PRJEB24116) | mouse gut metagenome | biome: mouse gut; feature: mouse-associated habitat; material: faeces | place: Denmark | collected 2011 | reverse complement strand
TAAATGTCGGAAAAATAATTCGCTGTTTGCGTTTCCATCAATTTGCCGTCCGACATTATGGCTACCCCACAATCGCCTTCTTCCAAAACATCCTTTGCATATTGCTCCTGCCTATGTCCCAACAGACAGACCATCTCTGACATCCAAGATTCCTCTATCTCACCGGTAACACTGAGCGTCGCACGTTCCCGCACAAATATTTTCTTACAGAGCCGACCCAGTTCCACAAGAAGCCTTGCTCCTTCCTTTTCAAAATCATCATCCATTCTCTGCACCCAGCGAAGCATCCTGATTCCCTGAAACGTCTCCTCTGCCGCTCCCCTCGCGGAAAATCCCGCCAAAGCCAGCCTTGCCGCATACACATTCCCATTCATTAGGATGTGCTGCTCCATGGATATCCTAAGCTGGCGTATCCTTGTCCGGATATATTGCAGGTCATCGAACTTCGATCCATTCAGCACTTCCCCGGCAAGACGGGCTGCATCCGCCATTTTCTCTCTAAGTGCCGACACCTGCACCACAAGATACGGCGTACATTCTTCTGTTTGATCTCGTCTTGCAAATACATCCACATAGGATTGGAACCGCCCCAATTTCCCTTCCAGTTCCGCCTGCAGTTCCAAGGGATTATAATTTACCGTCCCCGCCTGCCCCAGAAGTGTGCGCAGGAATGATGTGCCGCATAGTTCCTCCTCCGATAATCCTTCCAGAGAGAAATAGTAAGAAATATGGACAATTCCGTCCGTCTCCAACGGATGTGCCAAGACCCTGCACCCTTCCATTTTCCTCACCGTCTGGGGGATTTCCTCCGTCTTTTCCGATATATCGGACAGAGTCAGCATCGGAAGCGTGGCAAGCTGTTCTTCGGTATCCGGCGTCCCCTGTATCTTTCTAAGCCACGCCAACTCCTCCACAGCCTGCTCTCTCTTTATCGGAAGCCACAGCTCCTTGATTTCCTGAAAATGTTCTTTTTCCTTCCGACGCCTTTCTTCCCCGATGGTCTTAGACGGATACAGGGCAAGCCTGGCACAGTGGGAATTCTCAATCAGCGTTTCCTTCAAAAGTCCTTCAAAATAACCTTCCCCAATCTTCTTCCTGAGAGAATCAAAGATTACGCCGTAACACAGGTTCTGCGCCGGGTCGCCGCCGTAAAGGCAGCTGTCCAGCATCCTCATGGCATTTACAATACCCTCCGGGTACATTCCCGACTCCTTCTCCCGCAGATTGAACTCCAACCGGCTTAAAATGGATTCCAGCCGATTGTGGTCAAGCCCCTTTTCTGCAAGCTCTTTTAGTGCGGATTCGACCGTCTCCCACACTTCTACCCTCTTGTCTTCACTGGTATTCCTTACCACCAGCACGAAGTATGGCTGCTGTATCCCATCCATTTTTGCAAGCTCTACATTTTCTGCAAGCCCTTTCTCCAGAATCGCTTTCCTAAGAGGAGATTCATTGGAGGAACACAAAAGGTCAGCCAGCACGCCGCACGCCATGTTCTTTTCCGGCTCGTCATACTTTCCGTATACCCATCCGCCTGCAAGGATGACTTTATTGTCAATTTCTTCATTTCCCCCGACCTCATAGGGGCAATGGCATTCCTCCAAATGCACCGGCTCCTGAAGATTGATTTCACAATCCATTTCCTGAGCTTCAAATTCATGGAATACCTTTCCAATCTTCGTAAGGACGGCGGCAATATCCATGTCTCCGTCCAGTATGACGCAGGCGTTGGAGGGATGGTAGAACTTCCGGTAATTTGCCACGTATTCTTCATAAGAAAGCTCTGTAATATGCTCCGGATCCCCGCCAGACTGGAACCGATAGCAGTTATCTGGAAACAGCATACGGTTTAAAAGGCTGTCAATCAGCGTGTCCGGCGACGCATACATTCCCTTCATCTCGTTATACACCACGCCGTTACAGGTCAGTTCCCCCTCCGGGTCGTCCAGCTCATAATGCCATCCCTCCTGAAGAAAAATCTCCTTCCTTGTGACACACAGCGGATGGAACACAGCGTCCAGATATACATCCATCAGGTTCAGGAAGTCTTTTTCATTCCTGCTGCATACCGGATACATGGTCTTGTCCGGAAATGTAAATGCATTCATAAATGTCTGGAGCGAACTCTTTAGCATCTCCACGAAGGGCTTGCTGACCGGGTATTTTTCTGAACCACAGAGAAGAGAATGTTCTAATATATGGAATACTCCCGTATCGTCGGGAGGGAGGGTCTTAAATGTAATGGTAAATGTTTTATTCTCCTCTCTGCGTGAAAGCCACATGAGCTTTGCGCCGTTTTTCCTGAAATGCATCTGGTAGAGAACCGCTTTCATCTCCGGAAGCTCCTTGACGCCATCCAATATAAATCCTGTTTTTTCTGTCAACTGACTGATTCTTGTCTCTTTCTCATCCATACTTCCCACTTCCTTTATCTGTCATTTTTCCACATTTCTCTCCATTCACTGACTCAAGAATAAAGAAAAAACAGGCAGCCGTCAATATCGGCTGCCCGTTCGGCAGAAATGGGTGTCTATTCTGCAATTTGAGAAATATCGGGTAGGAGGCTACCCATTAGTTGAGTAGCCGACCTCCCACACCACTGTACGTACCGTTCGGTATACAGCGGTTCAATAGTTTTCACGATACTTTTAGATAATAGTCAAGCATGGAGATATAGCCCAGCTTGGCTATTATTTTATTGGTAAGGGCAACGCTTAATATCTGTGCTGTCCTCCAGTAACCTTTCCGGCTGTTGGCTATCTGATGTACCTGCCATTCTTCAAGCTTTAACGCCCTTAGGTTTCGGTACCTCGTCTTCACCTTTTTCCATTGTTTCCAATAGATTGCCCGTATCCTGCGCCGGATCCATTCATCCGTCTCCGCCATCAGTCCTTTCATGTCTGCAAGTTTGTAGTAATTTATCCATCCCCTGACATACTCCGCCAGTTTCTGTCTTCAGTAGTCATTACTCCATCCTTTGTTTTCTGGGTTATCCCCTTATCCTGCCTTTCATCTTTTGGGCACTCTTGGAGTGTACCCGGAATCTGCACGTTAGAACGTGTGTCCACCGGGCACACGAATAACCCCGGCTGAATTCATTTGCAGCCGGGGATTCTATATATTCTTTCTTTTGCGTCTGCCTGCCAACAGATATTAGATTGTTTGAAGCAATTCTTTTTCAATTTCCTGAATGTCCCTCTCTGAAAGATCGGTAAAATATTCTGAGATTTCATCTACCGTTATTTTCCCAGCTTTCAACATCTTTTCCGCTGCTTTCCTTGCCGTTTCTTTCTTTTCACTTGCGATATGGGTACGCATGATCTTCTCTTCATCAAACAAAGCCATCATAATAGATATAACCTCCTTTTCCCTGCCTGCCAAAAACTCACGGAGCACGTCCCTGTCCTTACAGATACGGATAGTTTCCGTGACAGCTTCCCGGCTTCTCCCATACTGTTTCACCTGTTCATTATATACTTTTGTAAAATTTACATACTGGCTGATAATGTCATTGCCTTTGCCACCATAAAGCACTTTCACCTTTACTTCAATGGCACATTCCTTCCCGCCGAAAAATTCTTTGGAAAGTGAAATAGTTTCCGGCCTGCTGGCACGCTCTCCTGTAAATATCATGTACAGTTCCGGTTCAGGCACATGGACTTTCTTACTCCCGTATAAATCTGCATCCTGTTCTTCAAAATACTCATGGTAAGTCTGCACCAGATACATAAGCACACGCACAATGATATTCATCGTCCATAAAGATTGCTGCTCAACCAGAAACATAACTTTATTCCCTACTCTGAAAGCCAGGTCATTGAAGATTCCATTTGTAAGGACGTTCCTTATTGTAATGTCTGTAAGCGCATCTTCCGTCGTCTCCGTATCCTCCGGGTGGAGCGCACGGTATAACTGCATCAGATATTTCTTATCCTGAAAAAGTGTCGTGAATACGCTGTCTTTCACCGTATATTTTGCAAACGCATCCTTTTTCTCCTTTGTTTTCTCTTTTGGTTCTTCCTGTAATATTTCGCCCTGCATAATATCACCTCGGTTCCGGCTTTTGCCAATCAGTCTGGCAGGTCAGCTATGCCCTGTCTGCTATGGTTTTATTATACAGAGAAAATCCCTATTGTTCAAGACATATCGGGTAGGAGGCTACCCATTAGTTGAGTAGCCGACCTCCCACACCATAACGTATGCCGGCAGACTGGCAAACGGCAGTCCGGAAATAATATAATCTGCCTGCACTATTCCATGCTTATCCAGATATTCCCTCATATGCTCTGCTGAATCACGTATGATATGCATTTTTTACATCCATTGTTTTGACTGTTATTTTTATTTCTGAAACACTACATCTGCGTTTTCTAACAGGATTGCTTCTACGTGTGCCCACCGGGCACACAAAAAACGCCACACAGTCAGATACCTCATCCTGTGCAGCGTCCTAACACTACTCAATATAAACAGATGTAACTAAATCAGGTAATTCATCATCATGCCCACTGCATAATAATTACTCATATTGTAAGCTCCGCCCTTGGAGAACATCCCCATTACGCTGTACGGATTCGTCGCCATGCTTTCTAAAGAAGATGATGACGAACTTGCAGACGTTCCGGAAAATGACTTTTGGCTGCTTCCGTTCAAAAGTGAACTGGAGCTGACATTCATCGCGCTGTTCGCCTTATTGAACATACGGTCTGCAATCCCGCCCATGCCAGAGATCAACTCTTTGGACAGGTTCGGGTTCTTCTGCATGTTCGCCTGGAACTTGCTCTCGCTGAAGCTTAATGTCGCATCCTTATTGACCGTAATTCCAAGCTGTTTCAGAGACTGCTCTGAACCAATACCTGAAATCATGTTGCGCAGCTGTCTGCTCACGCCGCTTCCTCTGTCGTAATTATCATTGAGGAACTTCACTGCGGAATTGTAAGCATCCACCAGATCGCCAAGCGCTGAAGCCACATTACCGGAATCCACGCCGGCTTTCAAGGTAGTCTCACCGGCTTTTTTAAGCTCTACGCTTACTCCATAGTAGCCGATAGAAACCTTGTTCGTATCTGTCTCATACTCTGTAGTCCTGCCGTCTGCGGTCACGGAATACTTGGCGTTCGCTGACTCTGTCTTAACATTCTCAACTCCTGCCGCTGCTCCAAGCTGCTCGCCGCTGACTGTGAAAGTCTTGCCTTCGCCAGTCTCCTTGCCTTCTAACTGAAGAGAAGCAACTCCGTCCTTCTCTACAACGCTGGCTGTCACGCCAACCTTGCTCTTATTAATCTGGTCTGCCGCCTCTTTCAGCATCTGGGCATTGGTCTTGGAACCTCCATTCGCCTTCACGGTGCCTACCGAAACATTTACGGAATTCTTACCGTCTCCTACGGTAAAATTCATCGCTGACTTCGCATAATCGGACGCCTTCACGCCTTCACTAGCATTGACCTGTGCCTGCGCCACCTGCGTAACGTCGAGCTTATACTCTTTGTCATTCTTGACCAGTAATTTCCCGCTTGCTGTCGCGATGTCATTATTGGTACTGGTGATCGCAAGATCGCTCATAGCCCCATACTTGTTGGAACTCTTCAGCTCGTTCGCTGCATTCATCAAATCAGACATCTTGCTGCTGTAATCCTTGACAAAGCTGATATCTGCATTCATCGCAGCCTTGCGGGATGTAAGCGATGATGTCGATGACGATGAATAAGACTGGTTCAGCTTCGGATTCCTGGAAAGAGCCTGAGACAAGCGAAGACTGTTAATGGATGACTGATAGCCGTAAATGCTATTCAACCCATAGGAACTGATTCCATTGATTGCCATACTTCTTCCTCCTTTCTTAACATTATATATTTCATTCCACGACCGCACATCCGTCCGGCCATCCTGCCGCTCATCATCCGTCTGCCAAAAAGGCTGAAATGCTGTCCGGCCATCCTGCCCCTTGCGGATATGAGAATCGTTGGAATACCAGTTGTATAAGAATGGCTCTTCCATCCTTCAATATAATATCGACAATCTGGATATAAATGTTAATAGTTGATTTTCAACACTTCCCCGATTTTCCGGAACATATCCCCCGCATTGAGCGGCTTGGCAATATGCCCGTCCATCCCTGCCTCGGCTGCTTTCTCACAATCCTCCCGGAAGGCATTTGCCGTCATTGCAAGAATTGGGACAGACGCCTTCTTTACATTGTCAAAAGACCGGATGGAACGCGCCGCCTGATATCCGTCCATGATCGGCATCTGGATATCCATGAGAACCAGATCATAATACCCTTCATTTGCTTTCAGCAACATATTCACACACTCCACACCGTCCCTTGCCCGCTCCACAATACATCCCTTGCTGGATAAAAGCTTGGTTGCAATGATTGCATTGACATCGATATCTTCTGCCAACAGGATATGGACGCCGTCAAATCTCAGATTCTCCCAGCTATCCGGCTCCCCCTCCTTCTTATCCGCCGGGGCCTTCTTAAACCGATGGGGCAGGCAGACCGTCACCTTCGTCCCCATGCCTTGCCGGCTCTTGAGCGTAACCCTGCCATTCATCAGACTGACCAAATCTTTCACGATTGCAAGGCCAAGCCCGGTTCCCTGGATACCGCTGACCGTCGAAGTCCGTTCTCTGGAAAATGACTCATAGGCGTAGGCCTGAAACTCTTCAGACATCCCAATCCCGTTATCTTCAATCACGGTTTCCACAAGGCAGGTATCTTCCGTATCTCCCGGCAGCTCCTTAAAGGAAAGAGAAACCGCGCCGCCGTCGGGCGTATATTTCACGGCATTGCTCACGATATTCAAGAACACCTGTGAGTAATGCACCGTATCCATATACAGATACGGATGGCTGATATCCACATCCACCGTGCATGACAGGTTCTTTTTCTTCAAATCACTGCTGAATATGGTGCATAGCTTATGGAACGTTTCCCTCACATCTACCAGTTCTTCCTCAATGATGATTTTATGGTTCTCGATTCTGGCAAGTTCTAAGATATTGTTAAGCAGATCCAAAAGCTGTTTGGACGAAACATCAATATTTTCCAGATACTCCCTTTGCTTATCCGGATCATTGCTTTCCAATGCAAAATTCGTAAATCCCATAATCGCATTCATCGGCGTACGGATATCATGGGACATGTTAAACAAGAATTCAGACTTGGCCTTATTCGCCGCCTCCGCCCGCTTCACTGCAATCTCAAGCTGTTCATGCTGCCTCTCCAGCTCTTCCTTCTGAGTCCGGATCTTCTCGCTCATCTCAAGCTTCTCCGAACTTCTAATTAGGCTCTCGACCATACTGTTGATATGTGTGCTCAGCTCCAGGAATTCTTTGCTGTCCCTGACGTCCACTTTTGTCCTTAATTCCCCATCTTGTATAGACCAGAGTTTTTCATTGATCCTCTTAATCTGGCCAATCACCGTCCGGTCCATGGTATCCGTCACGGCATAGACCAGAATCAGGGAAATCAGCACTAATCCCGCAAGGAGAAGCAGCTCATTGACCAGGATTGACTGGAAAAAACCAGATACGGGAGACGCCCACACGATATAATTCTCGCCAATCTTTTTCGACAGGCAGTATTGGAGCGATTGCGAAGTTTTCGCATGGAAGCCTCGCTCTGACTCCATCTCTTCCGGCTTGATGCCAATCTCTGCAACATCCTTCCCCACATCTGAAACCACGGTTGCCCCCACCACTTTCTCCGTATCCGGGTCAATGGCGTACAATTGGTATCCAACCCCAGTCCTGAGCAGCGAAAAGATATAAGATAATTCATTTTTCTTCGTTGCACGGAGCACATTGGACGGTTTCATCCCAACCTGAACGATAAAACTGCCGTCTTCATTCCATAGCGCCGAATACTGGACCAGCTTGCCCTCTGCCGTGTTCGGCGTCGTCTCCTGCACCAGCTCCAAAGACTTATCCGTCAGTAACGGTTTGAAAAAACCAATCTGTTCCCCGGAATCAAAAGAATAACCCAAATATTCTGGATGCGTACCCCCAATAATTACGCCATCCGTATCAAAAATGTGGATCTCATCTACCTCCACATCTGCAGCAATCTTCCTGAGCTCTTCCACATCATCCCTCGCCTCTGGATTATGCTCAAGAATATATGCTACCATCCTCGCATCATTCAGACACATAGCATTGTATTCTTCCTTAACCAGGTCAAGTTCTCTCGAATTCTCCTCTAAAATCTGTCCGACCTGCTCAAAAATCTGCTGTGCATTCTGTCTGCCGACCTGATGCATGCTGAATATCTGTATGACCGTAGAAATAAAAAGTATGATCCCCACCATAAGCAACGTGATCTTCTTCATATTCTTTACGACAATACCCTTTATGGTTAAAATGGCTCTCCCCTCCTTCCTTTTCCTATTACGATTATCCGTTCCTTGTTAGGTACAGTATACCTGTCTTCTCACATAAAATCAACCCATTCATCCTTTTCCATACCTGTACTGCCCATTCTTTACTTATCTGGAAACACATCACAAAGTACGGCGTCCAAAACAAATACTCCGTCTTTGGCGCTGACTTTCAAGTATCCGTTTCTCCTTTGGACAGCCGCTTCCATACTGGCTATCCTAAGACCATGCCCCCCCCCGAATGCCGCCAAAAATGTCATTGCACGCAAAAGCAATAACATTCGTTTCATATATTTTTCTCCGTCATATACCGAAAATACGCCTCCCGCATAGCCCGGCGTTCCCTGACGCGAATGGGAACGATATCTCCCGTTTCCATCCGGAACACATCTTCCGCCGCATAGACCCGATCCATATTCACAAGAAAGCTCTGGTGACAGCGCAGAAATGATTTCTCCGGAAGTCGGCTTTCCATCTCATCCAGCCGCCCATAGTATAGAATGTTTTCCTTTACCGTATGAATCGTCAGACGATTTCGGTTGCTTTCAATGTACACGATTTCAGATGGGGCGATCGTATATACTTTACTCCCCTGACGCAGGGTGAGCATAATCGGTTCCTCCCGCGTAAACAGACGTTGTAATAACTGCCGCAGTTTCATCCTCTCCAACGGCTTTAGCAGATAGCCTGCCGCATCCACCTCATACCCCTCTATTGCGAAATCCTGTGTTGTCGTTAGAAAAATAATCGCCGCTCTGTATCCCAAAGCTCGCAGATGGCGCGCCGTCTCGATACCATCTTTCCCTTTCATATAGATATCCAGGAAGACCAGATGAAAATCTATTTTCTTTTTTTCCCAAGCATTCAATAAAGCATTCCCGCTTCCGAATTTTAGAAACCTGGCATCTGCATCAAAAGCTCCCAGTTCCTTTTTTAAGACAAGACATAATTCCTCTCTGTCCTTTTGTACATCATCACAAATTGCAATGTGGAACATGCAACACCTCCTCCTTCGTTTAGCGTAATCTTGTTTATTATATAATTTTTCTTTACTTCACAAAACAATACGGGACAATTTTCAGGCTTTTGGGGAGAATCAGCATTGACCTATAGATGGAAGGAAAGGGACACAGCAAAATCTGCCGTGCCCCCTATCATATCGTCTTATTTACTCAACAACTCATGAATCCCCTTCGCGCCGGCTTTCCCAGCGCCCATGGCAAGGATAACCGTAGCCGCGCCCGTCACGGCGTCTCCGCCTGCGAATACAGCCGCCTTGGAAGTCTGCCCGTTCTCTTCCTCCGCAACGATACATTTTCTCCGGTTTGTCTCCAATCCCTTAGTCGTAGATGCAATCAGCGGGTTCGGGGAAGTTCCCAGGGACATGATTACCGTATCAAGCTCAATCTCATACTCAGACCCTTCAATCTCTACCGGGCGTCTTCTGCCGGATGCATCCGGCTCTCCAAGCTCCATCTTGATAACCCTCATGCCCTTCACCCATCCGTTCTCATCCACAAGGATCTCCTTGGGGTTGGTCAGCAGGTCAAAGATAACGCCCTCTTCCTTCGCATGATGCACTTCCTCTACTCTCGCCGGAAGCTCTGCCTCGCTTCTGCGGTATACGATATGTACCTCCGCGCCAAGGCGAAGAGCCGTTCTTGCGGCATCCATCGCCACATTACCGCCGCCCACAACGGCAACCTTCTTGCCAGCCACAATCGGCGTATCGTAAGAGTCGTCAAACGCCTTCATCAGGTTACTTCTGGTCAGATACTCATTGGCAGAGAACACACCGTTGGCCGTCTCCCCAGGAATACCCATGAACATCGGAAGCCCTGCGCCGGAACCGATGAACACTGCCTCGAAATCCTCCTCTTCCATCAACTGGTCGATGGTGGTGGACTTACCGATGACAACATTCGTCTCAAACTTAACGCCTAACTCTTTTACCTTCTCAATCTCCTTCTTAACAACCTTATGTTTCGGAAGACGGAACTCGGGAATTCCATATACCAACACCCCGCCAAGCTCATGAAGCGCCTCAAATACCGTCACTTCATACCCCAGCTTCGCAAGGTCGCCCGCACAGGTAAGGCCGGACGGACCAGAACCGATAACCGCAACCTTATGCCCGTTGGTCTTCTCTGCCTTCACCGGCTTAATGTCATGCTCCAGCGCATAATCCGCAACGAACCGCTCCAGCTTACCGATAGAAACCGGATCGCCCTTGATTCCGCGGATACACTTGCACTCACACTGGGACTCCTGCGGGCATACACGGCCGCAGATTGCCGGAAGTGCGGAAGACTCTCCGATTACCTTGTAAGCCTCCTCAATATTCCCCTCTTTTACCTGGGAAATGAATCCCGGAATATTGATGGATACAGGACATCCTTCAATACACTTCGCATTCTTGCAGTTCAGGCAGCGGGTAGCCTCTTCCATCGCCTCTTCTTTGTTATATCCATAGCAAACTTCCTCGAAGTTCGTCGCTCTTACCTTCGCATCCTGCTCTCTTACAGGAATTCTCTTTAATACATCAGCCATTAGTTGTCACCTCCGCAATTACCGCATCCACCATGGTGGGTGTCACCCTCTTGTAGTTTCAGAATCGCACGGCCTTCCTCGGTCCTGTACATCTGCTGTCTCTTCATCGCATTGTCAAAATCAACCAGATGCCCGTCGAACTCCGGTCCGTCTACACATGCAAACTTCACTTCTCCGCCCACAATTACACGGCAGGCTCCGCACATACCCGTACCATCCACCATGATTGGGTTCATGCTGACAATCGTAGGAATCTCAAGCTTCCTGGTCAGAAGACAGGTAAACTTCATCATAATCATCGGCCCGATGGCAACACAGACGTCATATTTATTCCCCTCTTCCACCAGCTTCTCAATCTTCGTCGTAACCATACCCGCATGTCCATATGTACCATCATCCGTACATGGGTAGTAGTTCCCGGCTACTGCTTCCATCTCTTTTTCCAGAATCAGCATGTCCTTGGTCTTGGAACCAACGATAACATCAACGTCAACCCCATGCTCCTTCAGCCATTTTACCTGAGGATAAACCGGAGCCGCCCCCACGCCGCCGGCTACAAAGAGCATCTTCTTATTCTTCAAAGTCTCAAGATCTTCCTCTACAAATTCAGACGGACATCCCAGAGGCCCGATAAAGTCGCGGAAGGAATCTCCTGCCTTCATTTCTGCCATCTTCATGGTAGAAGCCCCAATCTCCTGGAACACAATCGTAATCGTTCCGGCTTCCCTGTCGTAGTCACAGATGGTAAGGGGGATTCTCTCGCCTTTTTCATCCATCTTAACGATTACAAACTGTCCCGGCTCACAATGCTTGGCTACACGCGGCGCTTCTACATCCATAAGATAAATCTTATCAGCCAGTTTTTCGGCTTTTAATATCTTGTACATCCTACGTTCCTCCTAAAAATATTATATGACTATCATAATCCATCTTCACGCAAATATCAAGTGCCTGCCTTTTATTTTATCATCATCCCCATAATATAAAGGTCAACGTGATGCACTTAGCCCATACAAATGCAAAGCAAAAAGGGAGCCGGCGCCCCCTTCCTGCAGTCCAATCTCTATTCTACTTGAAAACTTACATCATTGACAATAATTTCCGCAATCTCGTCCGTATCCACCAAACGGTTAAATACTGTCTTATACCATGCGCCGACTCCTCCGGTCAGCCCTAACACATATCCGCTATTTTCAATCAACTCTTCCGAGTCCGAAACAACATAACTGCTCCCGTCCTTATACTTAATCTCCATATGCTTCATGTAATAAGGGTCTTGCGCCTCATCTTCGGAAAGCCCCATTCCCTTGGACATATCTACGCGGATGGATATGGGAGAGTATACCAGACAGCCATTCGCTCCCATATCAATCGTCTTGTCAGGAACCTGTCCTTTCCCTGATAAGTCTATGATTTCCGTCTCGGCCTTAGCCATCGCCTCGTTATATTCCTTCCACAGCGATTCATCCTTCATTTCTTCCTCTGACAAACCGTTCACATCCGGCAGAAGCTTTTCGATTTCCTTTAATTTATCCGGATATTTCGTAATTACCAGCTTAGGAATATCTCCCGCTTTCAGATTATCCGACCAAAGCATGTAGGAGGTACAGTATAACAGCTCATTCGTACTCTTCTCCATATCAACATAAGTGTTCTCCCCTGTGAAAATGAAATTTTCATCTTCCGGCATCCCGCACTGGACATCGAACCGGAAATCCGCTTCATCCGTGAACACGGCTCCTTTTGCCATATTGGTATCCTCATCGCCTCTTAATGCAGTCACGCCCCCTTTACGGCCCAGCGTATAATACATCACGGCCCCGCTGCTGTCATAGACAAAGCTCTCAATCGTCAGCGTGTGTTCCCCAAGCTGCTTTACCAGCGGTTCGTCCATTACCCACTTTCCAATCTGTTCATTGGCTTTTTCTTCATCCACGGCCACAAATTCCTTGGACGGAATGTCTACCGCAGTCGTACCGCCTTTTCCGTTATCAACCTCCTTATGGACGACGTCCCAGGATTTCTTCGTCGTATTTCCAAACATTCCCTCGAAAAATCCCGCTTTCACCGACGCATACACAGCGCTTGGCACCGTAAGGCAGACGATTGCTGCCACTGCCGCCGCGACACGCAGATTTTTCCCATAATATTTTCTTTTTCCCGAAGATTCCTGCTTTCTCTCCAAAATCTTATACGTATCGCAAAGCCGCTGGTTCACCACATCCGATACCTGAACGTCCTGCCTTAATATATCCCGCATCTGCTTCTTAGTGTCTCTCATCTTCACGACCTCCTTCATAAAAATCACTCAATAACACAACACCTGTTTTAATCTTTCCCTGCCTCTTCTCAGCTTACTCTTCACAGTATTCTCATTGATATCCAGAATCTGGGCAATCTCCCGGGTATGGAAGCCTTCTCCGTAAAACAGTAAGAATATCGCCCGGTAATCTTCCGGCAGCTCGCCCACAAGCCGATAGAACTCCCGGTCATCCTTAGGAACTTCCTCGGGCCTGTCAGGCAGTTGGTCTGAAACCATGCAGCGTCTCTGCTGTTTGAGAAGATCCTTGCAGTGGTTAATCAGGATTCTGGTAATCCATGTCTTGAAATACGAAACTGTCTTCAACTCCTGTATATGTTCATACGCGGACAATACCGTTTCCTGCATCACATCTGCCACATCCTCCTCACTGCGTAAATAACTCTTAGCCACCTTATATAGCCCTGTCTTATGCTTCTCCATCAACTCCACGAACGCTTCCATATCCCGCCGCTGCGCCCGCTTTACAAGCAAAACATCCATCTTCTGTCCTCCTTCCTGCTGTTACGTTTCATCTATTAGACGAACCAGCCGCCCAAATGGGTGCATCTATTTTTATTTTTTTAAATGAAAAAGGGCAGGCGCTTTCGCCTGCTCTCCAAGATGTGCCGCCCGCCATGGGGGTATGTAGAAAACGGAATGACCGGACAGGAAACCCGGACAGAAACATTCCCATTTTTCTTCTCCGAAAATTCTCTCATGTAACTCTGGAAATATAATATCACTTTCTGACGGAAGACGCAAGAATTTGTCTGATTTTATTTGCAGAACCGTTTTACCTTTCTCGACACCTTTTTACAAATACCACATGAAATTTGGGGCAAAGCAAATCCCAAGACCTGCCCGCCCCAATTTCATTTCACATCAATGGCAAGATGTTATTTGCCTGCCATCTGCTTCTCCTGCTGCTCAATCATCTTCTTAACCATATAACCGCCAA
>OFGE01002332.1_pt1 | contig 14192 bp, 10 predicted proteins | sample 1521681 | NCBI WGS metagenome assembly OFGE01 (sample SAMEA3504093, study PRJEB24116) | mouse gut metagenome | biome: mouse gut; feature: mouse-associated habitat; material: faeces | place: Denmark | collected 2011 | reverse complement strand
TGGATAAATCTTTATTAGAAGCAAGTGCAGACTTAGGTGCAGATCCTAAAAGAACATTTTGGAAAGTAACTTTCCCATTATCATTACCAGGTGTTATTAGTGGTATTTCTTTAGTCTTTTTACCAGCTGTTAGTTCATTCTTTATTCCTAAATTATTGGGTGGAGGACAATATTTCTTAATTGGAAATGTTATTGAAAACCAATTTATTACAGTTGGAGAATGGAATTTTGGTAGTGCTATTTCTATGATTATGGCTGTCATTATGATGTTAAGTATGTATGCTGTAAGACAAGTAGAATTACGTAATTCTGGTAAGGGAAAGGAGAAGATACATGAAAAGTAATAAACGTCCAATAGGAACGATTATCATGATATTAATGACTATCTTCTTTTATTTACCTATTCTCTTTATGATTGTTTTTTCTTTTAATTCAAGTAAATCTTTAACTCATTTTACTGGTTTTAGTTTACAATGGTATGAGAAGATGTTAACAAATAATGCTATGATGGAATCGTTATATATTACAATTATAGTGGCTATTTTAGCAACTATTATTTCTACTATTATTGGAACAATTAGTGCAATTGGTTTATCAAAATCCAAGAAAATTGTACATGATCTTATAATGCAAGTTAATGACTTTCCAATCATGAATCCTGAAATAGTTACAGCAATTGGATTGATGTTATTCTTTATTACAATCAAAGTAGAAAAAGGTCTTATGACAATGTTACTTGCACATATTGCATTTTGTATTCCGTATGTTATTTTAAGTGTCATGCCTAAAATTCGTTCTTTAGATCCTAATTTAGCTGATGCAGCAATGGATCTAGGAGCAACACCTTGGCAAGCTTTAATAAAAGTGATTGTTCCTCAAATTATGCCAGGTATTTTTTCAGGAGCTTTGATTGCTTTTACAATGTCATTTGATGATTTTATTATTTCATATTTTGTAACTGGAAAAGGAATTAAAAATTTAAGCATTATGGTTTATACAATGTCAAAACGTATTAACCCAAGTATTAATGCTATTTCAACATTAGTAGTTGTTTTGATTACAATTGTCTTAATCGTTGTAAATGTTGTTCCATTGATAAGACAAAGAAGAGAAAAAGCAGGAAAGATTGCTAAAAATTATCGTTTTGTCATGGTAGATCTTGTTGTTGCAATGATTATTGGGGCAGTAAGTATGAGTATGTCTCAATTAAGTGGTGGAAATAAGAAATATCAAGGACAAACACTTCATGTTTATAATTGTGGTGAATATACAGGAGAAACTTTCTGATTTTGAGAAAGCGACAGGATGTACTGTTGTTATGGATTTGTTTGAATCTAATGAACAAATGTATATTAAGGTTGCTAATGGTGAGTCATATGATATTTTAATTCCTAGTGATTATATGATTGAAAGATTAATTCAAGAAGATTTATTACAAAAGTTAGATCAAGATAAAATAACAGGCTTAGATTTATTAACTGATAATGTTAAAGGTTTACCATATGATTCACATAATGAATATTCTGTACCTTATTTTTGGGGAAGTGTTGGAATTGTATATGATAAAACCAAAGTTAAAGAAAGTGATTTAGAAAAAGATGGTTTTGGCATTTTTAAGAATCCAAAATATAAAGGTGATATTTATTTATATGATTCAGAGCGTGATTCATTTATGATGGCTTTAAAATCTTTAGGTTATTCCATGAATACAAAAAGTCAAAAAGAATTACAAGAAGCATATCAATGGTTAGTAGAATGTGTTCAAACAATGGAACCAGAAATTGTTACTGATGAAATTATTGATAACATGGCACAAGCGAGAAAAGCACTTGGTTTGGTTTATTCTGGAGATGCTGTTTATGTTATGAGCGAAAATGAAAATATAGGATATTATTTGCCAAAAGAAGGAACAAATCTTTGGTCAGATGCTATGGTTATCCCTAAAAATGCTAAGAATGTAGAATTAGCACATGAATTTATAAATTTTGTAAGTGAATATGATGGTGCAATGGATAATTCAAGTTATGTTGGTTATACTTCTCCGAATCAAGAAGTTATGACTGAATTAATTAAAGAAGGTGGAGCATATCATGGAATTAATGCTTACATACCACGAACTGGTTATGATAAAGATGAAGTTTTCACTTATGATGAGAAAACAAGAAAAGTCATAGCTGAATATTGGAGTAAAGTCAAAATAGCAGCGTCTAATGCCAATTAAAAAAGTATAACTTTCAATAAATTCATTATTGAAAGCTATGCTTTTCTTTTTGATATTTTGAACATTATATGAATACTCTATTAAGTTATAAAAAGTATTCAAATATATGAAATAGAAGGATAGTATCCTTGATGAAGATATGATAAAAAATTTGAATATTGAAAAAGGATAAATATTATTTCATTAAATATAAATCCACCTATCACATAATAGGTGGTATTTTTAATGAAAAGTTTTTTGAAGTTCTTGAAGAAAAAAATCAACAGTTTTAGAAAAAAATTGATATTTTTTCCATACAATAACAAGTTCTTTTTCTAATTTTGGATATAATGGTTTAAAACATAAACGACTTTTACCAGTCGTATTTATTAATTTATCTATAGTTAAAGCATATCCCATATTTTCTTCAACCATTAAAGAAGCATTATAAATAAGGTTATAAGTGGCTATAATGTTTAAGTTTTCATAACTTTTTCCAAACCAACTTGCTATTTCATTTTTAACCATGCTTTGACTTGAAAGAATAAGAGGTTTATTTTTAATATCTTCTGGAGTAATATGATTAAGATGAGCAAGGGGACTATCTTTTTTCATTAGAACACCCCATGTTTCAGTTGCAGGAATTTTTATGAAATCATATTTTGTTTTATTGACAGGTTCAATAAGAACACCAAAATCAAGTAAACCTTTATCTAACTTATCAGTTACATCATCAGCATTACCACTATAAAAATGAAATTTAATATTGGGATAATCTTTTTGAATACGTTCTATAATCTGAATAATGAGACGCATATTTTCTGTTTCACCAGCACCAATATAAATATCTCCATTCGGTATTTGTTGATCAGCTAACATTTCAGATTCAGTTTTATCAACCAATTCAATAATTTCTTCAGCTCGTTTTCTTAAAAATAAACCATCATCAGTAAGCGTAATCTTTCTATTACCACGAACAAAAAGCTTTTTTCCAAATTCGTCTTCTAGTTCTTGCATTTGTCTAGATAAAGTAGGTTGCGTAATGTGTAAAACTTTAGCAGCACCAGATATACTTTCTTCTCTAGCTATTGTTAAAAAATAATGTAAAACTCTTATTTCCATAACGTTTCCTCCTAACAAAAGTATAACTTTTTTTAATATGCTTTTCAAGTATGTGAGAGTATTCCATATAGGTATTTGATATTTAAATGCTTTTTTATTACAATATAATTGAGGTGAATAAGATGGGTAGTCAAAAGATATCAGAAAATAAAATTATCATGTGTTTGAAAGATATAGGTTGTCAACAAAAAGATATTAATTGTTTTTTTGAAAGTTATAAGCAACAAGATATCAATCAACAAATACTTGTTTTAAAAAGAGTAAGATGTCATTTGTTAGAAAAAACTCACCAGTATCAAAAAAAGATAGATTGTTTAGATTATTTGATATGTCAAATAAAAAATTCTCAAAAATAGGAGGTTAGGTATGAAATTAATTGAAAATCAAACATTTGATGAAGAGAGAGCATTATATCATTTAGAAAATACAGAAGTTAGAAATTGTACTTTTGCTGGAAAAGCAGATGGAGAATCCGTTTTAAAAGAAGCAAGACATATTCTTGTGAATCATTGTCAATTCTCATTACGTTATCCAATGTGGCATGTAGAGGAATATACATTAAAAAATTCATCATTAGATGAATTGACAAGAGCACCTATTTGGTATGCACATCATGGACTTATTGATCATTGTCAAATAACAGGAATTAAGATTTTAAGAGAATGTAGTCATACTATTGTGAAAAATAGTCAAATTCACCTGAATTTGGTTGGCAATGTGAACATATAACTATTCAAGATAGTACAATCAATAGTGAATATATGATGTTACATTCTAATCATGTAAAAATAGATAATCTTCAATTTAGTGGGAAATATTCATTTCAATATATGAATGATTTAGAAATCACAAATTCATATTTAGATACAAAAGATGCTTTTTGGCATAGTCAAAATATAATTGTTAAGGATTCAGTATTAAAAGGAGAATATTTAGCATGGTTTTCTAAAGGACTTACATTAATAAATTGTAAAATTATAGGTACACAACCATTTTGTTATTGTGAAGATTTAAAGTTAATTAATTGTGAGATGATTGATTGTGATTTAGCATTTGAATATAGTGAAGTAGAAGCAGATATAGTAGGGCATGTTGATTCAATTAAAAATGTTAAATCTGGAACTATTTTGGTTGATAGTGTTGGAAGAATTATAAATGAAGATGCTATTATGGAAGTGAAAGGACAAGTTATTATTAGAAATCAGAAAAGATGTTCGCAATATCAAAATAATCATACATGTTGTTTATAAATGATTGATTTTATATATAAAAATTATAAAATAATATTAAGGAGGAAAAGAATATGAATAATAAAAAATTAGGTTTTGGTTTAATGAGATTACCTTCATTAGATGCCAATAATCCATCAAAGATTGATATTGAACAAACAAAGAAAATGGTAGATACTTTTTTAGAAAGAGGATTTACTTATTTTGATACTGCATGGATGTATTGTGGTTTTGCAAGTGAAAGTGCCACAAAAGAAGCATTGGTTAAACGTCATCCTAGAGATAGTTTTACTTTAGCAACAAAATTACATTCTGGTTTTATTCAAACAAAGGAAGATAGAGATAAAATCTTTAATCAGCAATTAGAAAAAACAGGAGTTACTTTTTTTGATTATTATTTATTACATGATGTCAATCATCATTCAAATGAAGTTTATAATCAATTAGATTGTTATGAATGGATTAAAGAGAAGAAAGAACAAGGATTCATTAAAACAATGGGATTTTCTTTCCATGATGATGCTGAATTTTTAGATCAAATTTTAACAGAGCATCCAGAAATGGAATTTGTACAATTACAAATTAATTATTTAGATTGGGATAGTATTGGTGTTCAATCAAGAAAGTGTTATGAAGTTGCTAAAAAACATGGTAAAAAAGTCATTGTAATGGAACCTGTTAAAGGTGGAACGCTTGCGAAAATTCCAGAAGAAGTAGAACAATTATTTAAAGAATATCATCCTGATATGTCAGTTCCATCATGGGCAATTCGTTTTGTTGCAGGTTTAGATAATGTTATGATGGTATTAAGTGGTATGAGTAATATGGAACAATTATTAGACAATACAGATTATATGAGTGATTTCAAACCATTAAATGAAAAAGAATTATCATTAATCAATGAAGCAGTTAATATTATTAATGCAAATATTGCTATTCCTTGTACTGGCTGTTCATATTGTACAGATGGTTGTCCAATGAAAATTGCTATTCCAAAATATTTTTCATTGTATAATGCTGATAAACAAGAAATTAAAGAAAAAGGATGGACACCTCAAGGTGAATATTATGATAATCTTGCTAAAGTCTTTGGAAAAGCAAGTGAGTGTATTGGTTGTGGACAATGTGAAGGTGTATGTCCTCAACATCTTCCAATTATTGAACATTTACAAGAGGTTGCTCAACACTTTGAAAAATAATTTAGAGAAAGAATTATTCTTTCTCTTTTCTTTTTATTGTAAAAATGTATTAAAAATCTGATTATCCACTAAAACACAGTATCTATCAGCATTTTTAAGGAAACCAAAACATTAATTTACTACCATTGAAGAAGTAATGAATGATGGTTCAATTGATTTGATCTTTATTATTTTTTACATTATGAAAGTGTTGATAGTTTGTATGCATAATTGTACATTTTTTGTAAACACTATCTTGAAATTCCTTTTAAAAAATATATAATTTAGATGTTCAAGAGAAAAAATGAATAAAGTGTTCAGTATTACAAAAAAGGGGGATGATTGATATAGAGGGAGATATTTATTAAGAAGATGATTAAAGAATAAATAGTAAACTCTTTGTAGCGCCTAAATAGGTGAAACTATATCAACTGGATATACACCAGACAAAAGTGTAAAATATTAATGCAAAAAGGTTCTGATAGACATAGTTAAAACTGTTATAGGATATATAAATCTAATTTTTGCAGATAATTTATTAAATTAAAATATAAAAAGGTCGCAATTATATTTATTTAAAAGATATGATTGGAAATGCTGTTGTAAATTATAAAAGTGGAAAGAGGCGGATAGTATGAAAAAAATAAAAAAGAAAAAAACATATTAGAATCATTTTTAGTATATTCATTGTCTTCGGTTTAATGTTAAATATATTTCCTATTATAGTTGTAGCTCAAGACAATGAAATCATTCATGATCAGATGAAAGAAGATGTTTCTTCAAGCAAATCTATAAAAGCATCTCAAATAATTAGTCAGGATACAACATGGAATGATAAAGTAGAACTATCAGAAAATTTAATAGTTAATAGTGGGGTTACACTTACTATTAATAATCAAATAACAATTAAAGGAGATGTCACTATTTCTGGTGGTGGAATAATTCGACGAACAAATGATTATTATGGAATCGTGATTGAAGTTCCCCAAAATAGTAAGCTTAGATTAGAAAATATTATTTTTGATGGTGATGTTGTTTATGGTGAATATAATGAGGCTACACTTGCTGGTGATACAAAATTAAAACCATTAGCAGAATTTCTTGGGTATGATTTTACACAAAGAACAGGAAAAGATGGGACAGCACTTTTGATTGATATAAATGGTGGAAAGTTGATTATGGACAAGGGTACTGTTCTTAAAAATAACTCTACTTCTACAAATGCACGTACAAATTATTATTCAGCATACCCAAATAACTGTAATGGTGTGGGGATTCGTGCAGGCGGTAATTTTATTATGAATGGTGGAGTTATTACTGATATGTATGGATCATCTATTGCTTCAACTAAAGAAGAAGGAAATAGTTTTGTAATGAATGGTGGAAAAATTACACATAGTTATGGATTAGCGATTATAGTAAACGAAAATAGTACAATGACTATGAATGGTGGAGAAATTTCTTACTGTGCCAGAGAGCAAAACAATGCTATTGGTATTCGTGGTAATGATTCTAAATTTATTATGAATGGTGGAGAAATATGTTATAATTTTGGTTCAGCTGCTAGCTATGGGACTATCATGGCAAACAATGGGAATAATCAAATAGTCGATTTGCTTGGCGGAAAAATTCATAATAATAAAGGAAGTTATGGAACGGCAATAGTTACTTATAACAATACGAAGACTCATATTGGGGGGCGATGTTGAGATTTATGGTAATGGTCCAGGAACGACAACAACTACTAATTGTATTTGGATTGGAGATAATGGAACTTTATTAGTTGATGGTAATGCTAATATTCATGATAATACAGCTAATCCAACAGTTTTATCCGATGGACAATGTGTATTTGCTGATAATGCAAAGATTGAAAAAAATAATAGTAAAAATTCTCCTGCTGTTACAGTTAGAAATGGAGAACTTACTATTAAAGATAAAGCCTCAGTTTCTAACAATGTTAGTGAGGGTACTAATGGTGTAGGCATAAAAGTAGCTGCCGGAAAAAAGCTTAATGTTTTAGGTGGATATATCACTAATAATACGGTATATAAAACGAACGGTGTATATGATCGTGGAGCTGGGGTATATCTGGAAACAAAAGATTCAATTTTGAATATTGGCGGAAATGCAACAATTTTTGGGAACAAAATATATATGGTCGATAGCGCTGAGAAAGTAACTGAGGATACAGACTTTGCTGATGTTGACATAGATTTGTACGATAGTAGAATATTAAATGTTGTTTCATCATTAACTACAGATGGATATATTGGGATTTTTTCTAGTAAAGAAATTACTGATGGAACAATTCTTGTCAAAGGAAATTAATCATATACTCTAACAGAATCAGATCTTGAGAAAATTAAATATAAGACAGAAACTGGGTAGAATTTAGATAAGGCTATTTATTTAGATGCAACAGGGAATACCTTTAAATCTACAGATGGATGGAAAATTATTTTTGATTCAAATGATGGAACAAATAATTCCTTTGACAGAAATTATCCAAAAACAATTCAAACAAATTTATTGAAGAATAAATTTGTAAAAGAGGGATATATTTTTAAAGGATGGAATACTAAATCTGATGGGACAGGAACGCCTTATGTTGATGGTGCAAAAGTTTTGTTTGATCAGAATATGACATTATATGCTCAATGGATCGAATTAAAGACTGAAGATATATCTATGAAATATAGTGAAGAAAAATCATTAGATGATATAAAAATAAATGGTGTTAAATTTGAAAATTGGAAATCTAATGATGAAAAAATTGTAAAGATTGAAGATGGAAAAATAAAAGCAGTTGGTATTGGAAAAACGACTATTGTTTCTGATGCAAAGTTAAGAAGTAATGAAAAGTTAAGTGTAAATGTAGAAGTTACACCAATGTCTATCACCTATGGTGGAGACACAAAACCAAATATAACATATTCATTAAAAAATGGTCTTGCACCAAAAATCAATGAAGTTTTAGATTTTTTTCAAGCAGAAAAAATAGTGATGGAAAATATGATCCTATAAAAAAGGCTCCAATTAAACTTTCTGATGAAGATTTTGAATTTATTTATAAATCTTCAACTGGTCAAATTGTAACAACCAATACATTACCAATTATTAAATCTAATGATGTGATCGAAGTTAAAATGAGACTGAAAACACCAAATTATAGATTCTACACAATTGGAACAAATTGGCAAGAAGGAAATACAATAACACTATTTGTTGATATATTAGAGGGAAATAAAAAAGAAAGCAGTTTATACTTAAATGGAGAACCATTAAAAGATATAGGAAGCACTGAAGAAAAAGATCATTTTGGTTATACTGGAGAAGCAATTATACCAATAACATATGGTCTAACAAAATTATCTACTAAAGATAATCAAGTTGAAGTATTTACTATACATTTTCATTCTGTATCAGAAGGGACTCCAAGTTATGAAGGACATATGAGGGGAACAGCTGATCAATTAACGAAAGAAGCAATCCTAAAGATAGCTCCAAAAGAAATTGGCGTATATTCTATGATAATTAATGGGGAAAGTGATACCCATTATGTATCTGCGTCTCGTCGTTTTGCTATTGTCAAAGGGACACCTGTAGGGGAACCGATATTTGATCGAGTAGATAGTGAAGTGAAACTTTCAAGTGTAAGTATAAGAGGGACAATGGTTAATGCAATAGGAAAAGAGGTGGAAGGAGAATTCACATGGAATACTCCAGATGAAGAAGTAAATAAGGGAATGGCTTATTCATGGACATTTACACCAACTGACTTAGAACATTACGATGTAGTAAAAGGAAAGAGTATAGTGTGGGAAGAGGAAAAAGGACCTGAGGTTCCAGTGGAACCAGGGCAACCTGAAAAGCCAACAGAGCCAAGTACTCCAGAAAAGCCAGATAATACAACAAAGCCAAATGATACAATAAAGCCAAATAATACAATAAAGCTGAATAAGGCAGATATGCCAAAAACTGGAGATATAACAAATTTAGGAGTATTTGCTTCTATGCTTGTTAGTTCTTCTGGAGCTTTAGCTGTTTTATTAGGGAAACGTTGTAAAAGCAATAAAAATGATTAAGTGATAATCATGATAAGGAAAGGTACTTCTCTATGAAGTGCCTTTCTGCTTTATAAGGTGTAATATAGTATATGGGTTTGTCGCTATGCTGCTCAAAAAGCAGATGTGAAAGTTGGAAAAAAACAACTAAAAGTTCTATTATTGATTTAGCTTGTGCAAATTGTATGATTTGTGCATAGGAAAAGTATAACAGGTTATTAAATGTGATACCTCATTCATTCAGACATACCAATTATACAAATATGACAAATGGAGGAATTAATCCAAATATTCTGCAATATTTCATGCGATATGTTAATATAATCATGACACTAATCTATTACATATGGTACATTTCAATCTACAAAAGTGGAAATGGTTGTTAATATTGAAGTTTATATTTTCATGCTGGTAGATGCCAGCTTATGCAAGATATCTTCCAAAAACAAAATACCAATGAAGCCCTAAAATATGGGCTATATAGGCATTTTCCAACTTATGAAAAGATATTCAGAAATTTAGTAAGTTTTTGAGTAAAAAATACTAAAAAAACAATAAAAAATTAAGATAAAAAAAGATATATTTTCATAAATAAATTGACAGATATTATGAATGTGAAGTATAATTACTTGTGTAGGATTGTGACTATTCGATTAGGCAAGACCTAAAAAGCATTTTTTATTATTGCTTTTTAGTCTTGCTTTTTTATTTGTTCAAAAATGAAAAATAAGAAAAAGGAGGAAAGAAAGGAATTTATAGAAATGTATTTAATGTTATTAGAAAATTAAGGGAGGAAATGAAAGAAATGTTAAAGAAAATTTTAAAAGTTGTAATCGCAAGTTCTTTGGCGTTTTGTACTTTGAATTTTACAGGAAAATCAATGTTGACAAATGTTCAAGCATTAGAAGAAACACAAAGTACAAAAGAATATGAACTTTATCCGATTCCACATTCAATTCGCTACACAGGTCAAGATTTTATTTTAAGAGATAATCTTAATGTGGTTTTTGGAGAGGGTATTGATAAAGAAACAAAAGAACGTTTAAAAGAAGTTGCTGCATTAAAAAATTTAAACGTGAAAAATGGAACAGAAATTGAAGATACTAACAAAACAACAAATGTACTTGTTGGTATATATAATTCTGGAGATGTTGCTGATGAGTATGTAAAAGCAGATAAAAGTACATTGTTTGAAAAATTAGATTCATATTATTTATCAATTGACAATGGTACAATTGTTATTTTGGGAAAAGATACAGATGCAGCATTTTATGGTTTGACAACTTTATATCATATATTTGCACAAATGGATAGTCGTACGATTTTAAATTTAACTATTGAAGATTATGCAGATGTTAAAAGTAGAGGTTTTATTGAAGGTTATTATGGAAATCCATGGTCAACAAGTGATCGTTGTGATTTGATGGAGTGGGGAGGATATTATAAGTTAAATTCATATTTCTATGCTCCAAAAGATGACCCAAAACATCGTACACAATGGAATGTATTATATACAGATGATGAAATCAAAAATAAAATAGATCCATTAGTAAAAGCTGGAAATGATTCTAAATGTAGATTTGTATTTGCATTGCATCCATTTCCACATGGAAATTCATTTAATTTTAATGATTATAATGCTTCTTTAGCAAAATTAAAAGCAAAATATAAACAAGTTATTGATCGTGGGGCAAGACAAATTGCTCTTTTAGCAGATGACTTTGTTAATCCTGGTGGAGAAAATGAAAAGAGAATTTTAAATGATTTAATAGCTTGGTTAAAAGGAGAAGTCAAAAGAGAATATCCAGATATGAAAACAACAATTCCTTTTGTTCCGTTTGATTATATGGGAAATGGTTCTTCTGCTGAGTTTACACCATTAAAACAAACAAATCCTGAAGATGTACAAATTGTTATGACTGGTGGAAGAATTTGGGGAGAAGTAACAACAAGCTTTACTGATACATTTACTCGTAATACAGGGCGTGGACCTTATATGTGGATTAACTGGCCATGTTCAGATAACTCACATTCACATTTGATTATGGGAGGATATAAAACATTCCTTCATGCAGGTGTAAGTCCAAGTAATATTCAAGGAATTATTTTGAATCCAATGCAACAATCTAAACCAAGTAAAGTGGCTATTTTTGGTAATGCTGCTTATTCATGGCATATTTGGACTGAAGCTGAAGCTGATCAAGCCTACGAAGATTCTTTTAAATATGTAGATCATAATTCTGCAATAGAAACAGGAGCATCAAATGCTTTAAAAGAATTATCAAAACATATGATTAATCAAAATATGGATGGAAGAGTAACAAAACTTGAAGAATCGGTTGAGTTAAAACCAATATTAAATGATTTTATTAATAAATTAAAAGATGGAACTTTAACTGATGAAGATTATGCAAGAGTAAGAGAAGAATTTGAAATTTTAAAAGATGCAGTCAAGGTTTTTAAAGCTTCAGGTAATGAAGGTTTATTAGAACGTGAACAAATGGGAGTATTCCTTGATTGTTGGGAAGATACATTAGATGCTATTTTTGCATATATTAATGGTGTTGAAGCGGCACAAAAAGGAGATGTATCTGGTCTTTTAAAATATAATAGTGAAGGAAAAGCAGCTTTTGATAAGAGTAAAGGACATAAATTCTTATATGTTGATTATTATGAGAGAGCAGAAGTGGGAGTTCAACATATTGTTCCTTTCATTAATACATTAGCAGAATATTGTACTTTACAAGCAGAAGTATCTATGAATCCATTTGGTATAACACCAGAGGAAAAAGGTTATAAAACAAATTTGGTTTTAGAAAATGTAGGTATTAGAGATCTTAATGATGGTCAATTATGTGATGGTGTGTTAGGAAAAACTGAAGGAACAACTGCACAAAAACAAGTTGTTGAAGCACATCTTCATCATGCTGGTGGTAATTCAGTTTTACCAGGAGATTATGTTCAATATAATTTAGGTAAATATGATTTTGTAACAGGTGTTGATTTTGCACAAGCTTATAGTTTGAATGGTGATGCCATTCATGAAGGACATTTAGAATATTTAGATAATAAAGGAAAATGGATTACTATTGAAGGTGTTACAATTAATCGAGATCTTCATCAAGATATTGATTTAAGTGATAAAAATATATATACAAGTGCTATTCGTCTTGTTATAGATGGAGAACGTCCTATTTGGTGGAGATTAGGAGAATTTAAAGTAAGAACTCTTACTGATGTACCTAGTGAAAATCCAGAGGATGAAGTAACATTAACTGTTGAATTAGAACAGTTAGGAATAGCAGGAGGAGCAGTTAATAATATTGTTGATGGAAATACAACAACATTTGCTCATTTAAATAATGATTATAGTGTTTTAGCAAATGGATTACCATCTTCAAGTGATAATCGTTCAAAAGATACAATTCCTGTTGGAGCTAAAGTAAAAGTTAATTTCAGTCGTGCTATGAAACTTGCCACAATTAAAATGACTCAAGATAGTGGTGATAAGATAACAGAAGGTCGTATTGAATATTTAGGAACAGATGGACAATGGCATGAGCTACAAACATTTAGTGGAGCAGAATCAACATTAACAGTTGAAGGAAATGGAGTTACTGCAACAGCTATTCGTATTGAAAATACAACAGATAAAAATAATGATAATTATGGAACACGTAAGTGGTGGAAGTTATATGAAATTGAAGTCAATGAAGCTACAACAACGAATCCAGAAGATATTACAAAAACAATTGTTGCTAATGGAGTAGGAATTGCTTTAAATAGTTCTTCATATGGTCCATTAGAAAAAATTATTGATGGTGATAAGGGAACATATGCTTATTTAAATAATGATTATACAGTATTACCAGATCATAATAATGGTGGTTGCAAAGATACAATTCCTGTTAATGCTAATATAACAATAGAGTATAGTGATGCTATTCGTGTTGGTGAAATTAAATTAACACAAGATAATGGTGATAAAGTTATAAAGGGAGTTATTGAATATTTTGGAACAGATGGGCAATGGCATGAAATACATTCGTTTGATAATGCTGGTGCTGAACTTGTTGCTAATGGAAATGGTGTTTCTGCAACAAAAGTACGTCTAGTCAATTTAGGAGATCCAAGTAATGATGGATTTGGAACTCATAAATGGTGGAAAGTTTATGAATTTGAAGTTGAAGATTTGAATCTTAATGCTGATCAAATTGGAGGAACAACTGAATATTTATATACAAATGTAGAAAAGAGTCCAATTTTATCTCGTCTTGAAGATAATTTATATCAATTAACAAGAGGAAATATAGAACTTGAATCTGGAGAGTATATTGGTCTTGAAATGACAGATATATTTAAAATTTATAATGAACTAATCAAGGACAAACTTGAG
>OFGE01002331.1_pt1 | contig 14196 bp, 14 predicted proteins | sample 1521681 | NCBI WGS metagenome assembly OFGE01 (sample SAMEA3504093, study PRJEB24116) | mouse gut metagenome | biome: mouse gut; feature: mouse-associated habitat; material: faeces | place: Denmark | collected 2011 | reverse complement strand
ATTCCCTTATCTTCGCATATCATAAGCCTGTCATTCAGCACCCTGCCAAGCACCGGGTTGGAACACTTAAACTTCATTCCCTGCCAGCTTATCAGCTCCAGAACCTCATCACAGTATGTATTATCCGCCTGATTCATCTTTTTCATTATTAAGATGTGTTTCTTTATATCATGCATGATCTTGCGGTATTTCTCATTCTGAATCTCAATCTGCATAAAGTACTTCTCGTTCATAAGCATCTGCTGTTCCCACAGACGGGCCTGCATCTGCAGTTCATTCTTATCAGAGACATGTTCAAACAAAGCAATGACATAGGCATCCACCACCAGGAAACCCAAGCTGATTCCTACAACTATCACATTAGTCTCTTTTGCGCCATATCCTCCAAGTTGCAATATTGCATGGATGACTCCCAGTTCAAAACCACCCAGAAAAACAATAAATATTTCCTGTCCTCTTGTCAATGCTTTTACCCGGTGGCGTGTCAAAACCTCCAGCACAACTCGATAAGAACACAACCCGATAACCGCTCCCAATATTCCTGTAATGAAATAGTCCATATCATTCCCCATCGTCTGCTTTACCGTGGTATTCGTAATTCTCGCAAACAACGATAACCATGTCTATAAGTGAAAGATAGACCAAAAACAACATTCCGTATATTGCTTTATTGTATGAGCTGGTATAGCACATCTTCACAAGCAGTGCCAGAATCAGAGTAAACGTGACCAAGGACAGGAATGGAATCCTTAAAAAAGTAACCGAACATTGAAATACTGCCATAGAAACATAGGCTATATAATAAAATTTCCTGGAATATCTACGTTCAAAAACTCCTTCAAACATCCGAAACAATATATAACACATTGTCAAATTGGGAACAATGACCCCTAACGCATAAACCACTGGCATCCCCTCCTACACCTGACTATAAAGATATGACTCAAACCTCTTTCTGAAACCCGATGCCTTTTTTTGGGCGATAGGTATGATATCTCCATTGGACATTACGATATCATAAGTTTTTATTTCGTCCATCTTCCTCATATTGACCACAAACGCTTTGTGCGGCAAGACAAAATCATATTTTTCCATCAGATTTTCAATCTCCCTGATCGTCCCTTTAAGCCATACTACCCTGTCATCTAAAACCATCTTAATCTTCCTGTCAGCAAATTCAAAATAGCAGATATCTCCCGCCTTCACCCTTATAGATCCTTGCTCTCCTTTAAAGCAAAGTTTCTTGTTCTGGCAATCTTCCTTCCTGTACCGGTGTATCTCATCCAATATTTTATACAGCCTTTTTTTCTTGATGGGTTTCACCACATACTCAAACGCATGCACGGTAAATGCCCTCTGGTGAAAGTCTCCGTAATTCGTAACAAACACAATAACTGCCCGTACATCTTCCTTTCTGATTTTCTCTGCCACTGTGATTCCGCTTATATCCCCAATATTTATATCTAGGAAATATATTTCATAATGTTTTCCGCTTTCCAGCAATTTCTTTCCGGAACAGAAAAAATCAATCTCACATTCATTCTCATAATAGCTTTGCAAGAGTTCTGTTAAAAGAGTTATTTCTATTTTTTGTTATTTCTTGACTCTCCCTACTGCTCCATTTACAATCTCAATATCCTTATGCCTACACAATTTCTTAATAATTACCTAAAATCATTGCATAACTTCAAATTAATTTCCATTTGTGATACTTTTCGCATTCGCATTTATGAGACTTACTATTATTATCCTTCACGCTGCTTCTCACACTATTCTCTGTAGAATTGTTATGGTTTTTAGAATTTTCACGCTCACTTAGAATCATTCATCATAAATTGCAACTGCTCGAATCCATGAAGCATCCAGACCCTTCAATTTAATTGGAAAACCGCAAAAGGTAAATCCGAATGGCTTGTCCAATGCATCCAAATTATGTAGTCTTTCTATATGTACATATTCCATTTGACGTCCCAACATATGATTGGGCCATAAGCAATTCGCGTTTCCCGTTTTAATAAATTTATTAATCATATCTGGAAATGGTAAATCAAAACCATATGTATCTATTCCAATGAGTTTGACGCCTTGCTCAATAAGAAAGACAGTCGCCTCGACGGACATACCAGGTGCATTAGAAAAATATTCTTTTGTCCCCCATTTGTGATATGTGCCAGTGTTGACTAAAACAATATCACCCTTATTAATCTCATATTTAATTTTCGACAAGGAACTAACTATGTCTTCAATCTCAATTTTCTCCCCACTTTGTTTATGTTTTAAATCAAGTACAACTGCTTTTCCATAAAACCATTCCAGCGAACATTCATCAATAGTCTTTGCACGATTTTCACAACATAGAGGTCCGAAATGAGATGGAGCATCCACATGTGTACCTACATGAGTTCCCAAAGTTATTACTTCATTAGATATAAACAATCCATCTGGAAATACATCTGCATGAAAACTCGGATCATCTATATTAAGTAACTCTTTTGCTTCTCTACAAATCTTTTTTGCTCCTTCAGCATAATCAGTTCTTTCAATCTTAACATCAATTGGTTCACCCTGATTTATTTCAACAGGTGACGATAAATCAATCAGTCGCATTTTCTCTCCAATCAGGCTATATGCCTTTTTTCACATTTTCTATATCATCAATTACGGTCGCTGCAATTTCAATTGCCTGCGTAACCGTAGAAACTCCTGATATGGGCAATGCATAAATAATTGCTGCAAAAATCTCTTCCTTTGATGCACCTGCTTGTAATGCAATTCGAACATGTGTATCAATACCTCTTTCTCCTCCATAGGCTACAAACATTCCAATTAAAATTAATTCTTTGTATTTTAACGGAATTGGCGAATAGACATCAATAGCATTAGTAAGGTTCCTAAAATTTTGAAGAATATCTGGAGAAAGCTCACTTAAAATCTGCATCCCTAAAACCGGCTTCCCCACATCTTTAGCGATTAAACGGTCCCCTTTGTTATTCGTTACAGCTAATGGAGCAGTTCCAAAAATAAGTACTAGCTTTACATTTCCTTCATTAACAATTGAATGCGCCTGTCCTTTCGGCACAAAATACATATGATCTGGTTGTAAAACGCATTCTACTTCTCCAACTATTAATCTTGCTTTTCCTTGTAAAACATAAATTGATTCTTCTCCATAATCGTGTACATGTCTTACAATACTCTCGTTTTCATTCAATTCAATTTTCCCCATAATCATATGTTCAGACTTACATTTTCCGGGAGCTATTCCAATTCGAATTTCTCCCCCTTTTTGAGTCAAAGCATCCACTTGATCCATCGCAATATCATAAACCTTAAACGCCATAAAATCACTCCTCATTTTAATATTTTTTCTGCATTATCATGTAATATATTTTTTATATCTTGCTTATCTATTTTCGGCAAACCCATTAATTTCTGCATAGGTATCGGTATTTTAACCTTCTTTAAAAAGCGAATAACCTCCTCTGCATTAGGAGTTGCAGTCCAGTCCGAACCCCATAAAATTCTTTCACTTCCAAACATAGCTATCATTTTAGCTAGCTGCATTACAAAATTATGGGGATTGTTATGTATCATAATATTAGCAACGGCCGTAATAGTAACATACATCTTTGGATGACGTTGCACCATTGAAAAACACAAATCGCTCCACGGGAATCCCATATGTTCAACAATAATAGTTAATTCAGGGAAATCAACCGCTACATCATCCACCAAAAGAGGATAATTATGTTTCATTCTATAAATCCTCCCCGGTGTTATTCCAGTATGGATACTTACGGGTACATCAAATTCACAACATTTCTCATAAATTGGATATAATTTTTCCCTATCGTTTATAAAAAAACCCCCGTAATCATTGGGATTAAGTTTAAAACCATGTAACTTTAAATCTTTAAAGGCATACTCCAACTTTACCTTGGCATCTTTTCCATTTGGATCGACACTGGCAAATCCCCTCAACTGTTTCGGATATGTTTCAATTGCTTCTGCAATATCCTCATTTGAAATAATTTCATAACCTAAATCATTCTTAAATGACAATTGATGAATCCAAGCTTTGTTAATTCCATTTTGTTTCATGATATTCATATAATCTTCTAAACTATTGTTTTCGTCTATGATAGATTTATCAAAACCGACTTTAGATTTCAAATCCCACATATCCTTAAGGAGTATTTGACCTCTGATATTTTTATCCTCAGTGCTCAACCTCTTTTCAAATTGTTTGTTTTTGATTAATCCAAAATGCGCATGTGTATCAATAATTCCGTACTGCTCAGTTTTCTGCATGCAAAAACCTCCCAATTTTATCTGCTGTTATGTCAAAATATTCCAGAAACATATAATGCGAACCTGGTACAAGCTGTAGCGAATTTTTGGGGATTAGTTCAGATAGTAATTCCGCATCCTCTCTAGTGGTTGCACGATCTTCCAAACCCGTCAGTATCAACGTAAATGCCTTTATTTTCTTTGCACTTTCCCTCAAATCAGGATGTTCCAATTGAATCATCTGTATATGCACATCATAATCAATCTTTAGCCAGTTTTCCTTAATCATTTTTTCAACCTCAGGAAAATCGGGGGAAAAGAAAAAATGTCCAGCTCTCTCATTCGTTTCTTTTAATTGTTCACGGAAATGGTCTCTGCTAAATTGTGGACGCTTAAATCCGATTTTAAAAGTAGCTGCAGCAGACATTAAAATTAGTTTATTAAGAAATTGCGGATATTCAGCTGCAAGTTTAATACCAATTGTACTTCCAAGGGAATGCCCAATGTAATTAAAAGAATCAATCTTCAGAACTTTTGCAATATCTATTATATCATTGACAAAAGTATCAATATGATATCCTGTCTTCACTTTTTGACTCTCCCCGTGACCTCTCAAATCAATTAATATATATTCTCCCCCAATACTATTTGTCAAAAATTTAGCCAAGTTTACAAAATTTTCCTTCCTATCTCTGTTTCCATGAACAATTATAGTAGGATACCCCATACCAATGCGCCTTATGGAAAAATCCACTCCATTTATCTTAATAATTTCACTTCCACACATTTTTCTAATTCTCCTTAGATAGAATTTCTAAAATTATACTCTCGTTTTCCTTTGACCAATTAGCAGCATTGCTATATATAATTTCCTCAGTTGAATTATCATATATGATAACAGTTGGGTAATTTGAATCATAATCAAAATATGACAAGAAAACATTCATATCCCAATCAAATAATACTTGAGCATATTCAAATTTATCAAATGTCTTTAAGACATTCTTTTTTATCTCATCATCACTAATGAAATGAGGATGCTTTTCGACTTCTGTTAAATTAAACAATCTATTTTTTAGTAGATCCTCATTTTGATTCAATTTTTTATACCATAGGCTGGCTTGATCTGCATGTTCTCTCGTAGCGGCTATAAATACAATTTTTCCATCTGATAATTCGCTAACCTGAACCAATTTCCCTTCCCCATTTTCAAATTGCTCTGCTTTAAAATTAGATTCATTCAAAACTCTAGAGCGATTTTGAGAATCAACGACAAAAGTCGAATATCCAATAGTTTGATAAACACGACGCCCTATCGATTTTGCTATATCAATCGCAAACTTTGCTTCATTGATCGGCCGCCCCCATTTTTGATTTTGTATCCCCGGTTGCGCATCAAACTCAATCAATGCCAAGCCAGCAGTAGCTATGACCGATAACTGGACAGCCGTAAAAGCCGCAGATAATGAAGCTGCTGCGTACTCTAATCCCGATCCTGCTGATACAATTATCTCACCTGCAGTTTTTCCTCGAAAAGCTTTTCCTTTAACTTGTTTCACTATATCATAACAATAAAAAGCATATTCAAGATCCTTATCACTACAAGGTTCACATCGATCCAACCAATTTTTCCATATTGCAGGTAGTGATAAAGCATAAACAGGTGAAGCAAAAATAAACGCATCTGCCTCGCAGCATTCTTTATATAATTGTTGCAATTGATCCGACGGATCAAGTAGTAAATTACAATGTTGATGATTCATACATTGCCCACAACCAGTGCACGGAATAATATTATAATCTACTAACCGTATGTGCTTTGTCTCTGCACCACAGCTTTTAGCTTCTTCCAAAGCCACATCCAACAGAAAATCTGTTGAACTAAATCCGTCCTTCTTCATCGTGCCAGAAATTCCTAATATTTTTTTCAAAATGATATCTCCTCTTCTAAGTAATCTTTTATTTTACAAACATTTCGACTGCAAAACTTTTTCAAATTGCCCTGAATTTCCGTGAATACTTTACATGAATCTATCCAGCATACTGTTCCTTTTTGCTCTCTACTGCTAATAAACAATGTCGCGCGTGTCAAAAAAACCATATTCCAAAGCTTTATGTACACATATCATTTTTATGTACAAATTGCTAAGATTTTGAGTTCATGTACATATAACTTAGGCATACTGTTGTTTCGTGATAATTATTTCGCATATATGACAATCAATATTCCTCCGTCGCTAAAATATACCAATCTTTTTTGTTATTCTTCTAAGTTCCAGTGTTCCTTGCTGTCATCAAAAACAAAAGGAATTATACTTCACCATTAAGTATCAGCAACTTGCAAAGCGATACAGAAAGAAGAAAGATTATACTTATGAATATACGAATAATGTTTACCAGCTTATTCATCAACTATAAATAATGAAAATTTCCATCTGGACTAAAGCAAAACAGGCTATCATTTTTCCTTAAGGCTCGTATTAATCAACCGAACACTAAACACACCAAATAAATCCTTTTTCTGGCAATTTCCCCAATTGAAATCATTCCAATAATCCAGATTATTCATTCATTTTTTCAACTAAAACGCGGTATTTATCAGGACAATTATCCTTAATATGCCTGCACCCTCTCTTTATTATATACATTGAACTCTTGTCTAAATAATTCCACGATCCAAAACATTCAATAACTAAATCCGGATAGTATTTACTAATGTCGCTAAAGCAATTTGCAACCGATTTTTGCACATAAAGACTTTTATCACTTTTTAAAATCGAAAGTATCTTAATCGCTTCTTGTGGGTGATCTTTAAAGTAAGGTTTTGAAGTCCAAACACGCAGCCCTTCTGTAACTGCTCTCCTTACATTCTCGTTCTTATCTTTTATCCACTCATTAATAATTCCTTTACTTTCCTCATAACCTTTCAATTCGCAAAAGATATTAAATGCCTTTGCATTTGCTTCCTGAACACGCCAATTATCATCTTTGCAGTAACCATAGCGGATTAAATCCAAATATTCCTCATTGTAACTGGAAATATATCCTGTAAGCAATGAACAAAAAAATCTTACTTGATACACTGAGTTACACAATTGTTCTTGGCAAATTTCGTATAACCTTGAATGATTTTTATTATTTAAAAATATCTTTTTTGATAGTTTTCTCATATCCGGAACACTTACACCTTCCAAAGCCAAACCTAATTCATCAGATATTTCTTTTAAGTCATTAAGCAAAAAAATCTCCAATAATTCCACAATAAAAAACCTCCTAGTAATTTTGGTTCTTTCTCAACTTTGGATATTTAATTTGAAAGAAAATTTCAGATTCTGCGAAAAATCTATATTTTCGCAAATCTAAATCCCGCATAATATCCAAACATGAGAAAGAACCCTAACTTTTACTAATCATTTCTACAGATTTAGAAAATGAATTTGTATTAACATGCTGATTTGAAACAAATTTTCTCGATAAATCATATAAATAAAATGTTCCTAAATTTGTTACATATACATCAGTATCTTTAATTTCAATAAGCCCCTCCCTTTCTGCCTCTTTAAACTGTTCTTTAAACATAACATACATACTAATACCAAATCTTTTCTTAAAAACTGAATCAGACAGTTTTAAGCACCTTAAACTCATTGAAATATATTGATATGGTAATTCATCTTTCACCAAAGCACATTTTTTAATAGGAAACAGTTTCTTAGAAATTAAATCGTAATATTCTTCCAAATTCCCCGAATTAATATATGATAAACCATTTACTTCACCAAATGCACCTGCCCCTAATCCTAAAATATTAGCCTGATTAGCAAAATGCTGTTCACAATATCTATACTTTGAATCTGGTTTCAACCAATCTACATTCGTTAATTGTCGAAAGCCATTTTCTTGCAAAATTTTTGCTGCCTCACTGTAATATTCGAATTCCTTTTCTTGTGATGATAATCCTGGTAAATTGCCATCCTTAATCTGCCTTCCAAGTTTAGTAAAAGGTGCTAAAGTTAACGGAAATAGCGTTAATTGATTAACTCCTAATGAAATTGCTGTTTCTAAATCAGAACGCCACTTTTCAATAGTTTGCGTGGGGATATTGTAAATTAAATCAACTGAAACAGCATCAAACTTTGTTTCTATAGCATCACTTATTATTTTTTTGGAATGCTCTGGTTTTTGCGGAAGCCCCATAATACTTGCCAAATCATCACAAAGTGTTTGAATTCCCATACTAATTCTTGTAACACCATGTTGCTTTAAGATTTCGAACTTCTTCTTACTAAACGAAGAAGGACTCCCCTCAATGGTAATTTCACACCTATTGAATAAATTAAAATGGCATTTTACTGTATCTAATAAATCAATTATTTGTTCAACCGTTAACAAGGATGGAGTGCCTCCACCGAAATAAACTGCACTAAATTCAATCTGATTAATGTAAGGCGTCTGTGAATACTTTACAATTTCTTGCTTCAAATATTTTATGTAATTGAGAATTTTATCTTCATCCCCAATCCATTTTGTAAAAGAGCAAAAGTTGCATATACTTTTACAAAATGGAATATGTATATATAAATTATTATTTCTTTCTTGAAGCACATTTACTGATCTTAGATGCCCCCCCTGCAATTTATCCTCTTGAGCCTCATGAATGGGCAAGGGATAATGATATACAGGCATATTATCTCTTTTCTCAAAAACTGGCTTAAACATATTCTTACCTCTCTATACTTTCGGTTTATTTTGCAGAAATGCCAATGTGTAAGCAGTTCATGCAATGGTTGATCTTGGTACAACAATTACTCTATATAAAAATTAGAGAATACTGCGATATTTTGGATTCAATTCACATCATTTCGGACAGAAAGATACACATCAAAAAAACCTTCATCCTACTTATGACGTGTCCAACCCGTCCAGCATGCTTCAGGTGTGGGTGTCATCCGTACTTCCAACAAGGGTTCTGTCTCTAAAAATGATATGGTATGTCGATTTCGCTACGCTTTATCATTTCCTAGAAAGCACTTATTATCCATCACCAACGGAATCCTTGGTATACATTATCAATAACAGTACGCCTTTCCTGTTACAACGTTGCTTTCATTTAATGATATTCCTCCCGAGTCGAAATTTATTAAAATCACATTCCATAATATGTAGAATTCCTGTATGGCTTACGTGTCACCTCAATCTTTCTTTTAGACACTACTTCTGAATTACCGGCATGCTCCAATCAATCTCAATATTTCTAGCTTGAATCTCTGCAATAAAATCTTTTTTAAATTCGTCTGGCGTACACTCATAATTTGCTTTTATCACATCGTTCAAAGTAATCTCTGACCTATTGTCTAATCTTGCTAATTCCTCTGCCAACATCATAATTTGCTTTTTAGCACTGCTTCGTACAAACTCAGGTTTTTTCATTAGATATTCATCTAATTCTTTAAGAATATCCTCAGACCAATAGCAGCTCTCTTCTGCGCCTTTTTCCTCAAAAAGAGCTCCAGAATATATTTTATCTATAAAATCATTAATTTCTTTTGAAATCTTTACTGGTTCTGCCCAATCAGTTAGTATTGCCTTTTTTGCTATTTCGTAACAATATCTGCAGCTTTTACCACATTGTTCATTTCTACAATCTGTTTTCTTTTTGACAAAATAATCTATAAATCCATCCAATTCACTATTATCAATTTCAATATCTCTTCTGAAAAGCAGTTCTCTTGATTTTATCAAGTATTCAATATTATAATCTTCCGCTCCTTCTAGCAAATCTTGCTTTGGAGAAATATAATCTTCTTTAATACGAAAATTTAAAAGCCTATTTAATTTTCCTTTATATTGTCTTTTCGTATATGCCTCAGCTATTTCAATTAATCTTTCCGTTTTTTTCATTCTTTCTGTTATTTTTATACTATTAATTCCGATAGCTTCATATACCCCCACATCTTCAGGCCGAATCCAGGGGATTTTAATAAATTCTGCAGGATTACTGAGTGTTTTAGCAGAACAACTTAACATACAATAATCTAAATTTACTCCTTTTGAAATATGTCCCATTTGGGATGCGTGGCTTTGCGCATTTGAATGATAAATACGATAAGGACATCCGGATAAACATAAATTCGTTCCAATTAGCTGAAGATCACATGATAAATTATCTCTTAAAATCCGCAATAATTCAAAATTCCTATTCAAGCCTTCAGGCAACGTAATTTCATCCACACCCAGTTCTTCAAACGCTAATGCTTTTTGTAGCGTATCAACATATGCAAAAGTTGAAAGACTAACCTTAATCCTAGGGGCAATATTCTTAATCACACCAATAAAATATGGAATTGATACAGTAATCCAATCAACACCAATATCATCTAACCATTCAATAGTACTGAAAATCTTTTGATTAACATCGCTTTGAAATTCAGTATTATCCATACAATTTGTATTTAGCAAATAATTAAACTCCATCCCTAAATTATGCGCTAGATTAATATGATCAATCAATTGATTTTGAGAAACATCTGGCAATGCAAGAGTCGGACGTCCTCCTCCAAAAATATCTTGTGACATTTTTCCATAAACAACTTTTGCATCTGTTTTTGCTAAACCGTTTAATAATTGATTATCAAAATTTGTACCTACTGAAAGTCTCATGAATATTCTCCTTTTCTTATGCAACGTGATATTAAAAAATTTCAAAACTAAAAACACCATAATAGATTAATAATTCATTTTAAAATTTTTCCGGTTTTACTCCCTTAGTTAACATATGTCTAATAATATTCGGATTTTTAAACTTATCTTGAATAAAATACTGACAAATATTATTTCCATATATTCGCCCTTTTCTTGTAAGTGAAACTGAATAATCGTTAACACAAAGCAATCCAGCCTCAATAAGGACATTAAATTTATCCTGAAAAACTTCTTCAACTTCTTTGGAAAAAATTCGCCTAAATAACGCTTTCGGAACTTCCAACATTCTAAATCCTTTAACTAAGAGACCATACATCTGATCTTCAAGACAAGCCTTTTCTCCATATAAAATCGAAGGAAAACCATTTTGTACTTTATCCTCATATTCAGAGAGTTGTCCACTATTTACATACATATAACCATTAATATAGCCAAACGCAGCAGCTCCTATTCCAATAAGTTCACGCTGTTCAAGAAAATAATTAATTGCATGAAGATTTCTTTTATTTGGCAACGCAAAATCATAAACACTATACTGCTCATACCCAAGCGACAATAACAACTCCTCGGCCATTACATATAATTCGATTTCTCGATTCAAATCTCCAATACTCCCTATTTTTCCTTGCATAATCTCTTGATGCATTTTAGTTTTTGGCGGAACATTCATTGAAAATAAGGTAATATGTTCTACTCCCAATTTATAAGCTGTCAAAATGTCATCTTTAAATTGTTCATTAGTTTGACCCGGTATATTATACATCAAGTCAATTCCCACATTATCTATACCAACTTTATGTGCATTTTCAATTGAAAAAATACCTTCTTGAATCGTGTGCTGAAGCGCTAATCTATCACTCAATTCTTCATTAAAAGTCTGAATTCCAAAGCTAATTCGATTTACTCCGCATTGCGCTAAAGCAGATAGTTTTTCAAAGTCCGAATTCTCTGGATTACCTTCAATTGATACCTCAACTTCTCTATTCATATTGAATTTTCTTTTGCAATAATTTATTATGTCACATAGCTCTTCTTTAGACAAACATGTAGGAGTTCCTCCACCCAACGCTATACTTTGAAATTCAGTATCTTGAATATATGTTTTTTCTGCATATATATCTATTTCACAGTACATATTTTTCAAATATGCTCTAACCTTCTCTTCCTCCTTAACAAACTTATTAAAGGGGCAAAACTTACATATTTTATCACAAAATGGAATATGTATATATAAAGAAGCATTCTTTGCATTTTTTTTATTATGCTTTTCTAAATTCATATCTTTTACTGCATCTGAAACATCCACAGTATGTGTCAAACATGGATAATGTGAAACACATATTGATTCTCTATGCTCAAAAAATTTTTTATCAAGTTTCATTCTTATAACCAGTCCTTTCCACTTAATCAACTACCTTCATACATGTATCGAAAAATGTGCACTCATATAATTCAAAAAATGAAACTCCCCGCAGCAGAGCTGCGGAGTATCAGCCCGAGCTTCGCTTTGTTTGTTACGCAGCAGAGCTGCGGGGAATTAGACCCTGAGAGATTAAATAATTAAATGGCATTCGTAAAAATATCCTTCTGTCTGTTTACCAATAAAAATAATCATCTTCAGATAGATCCCTAGATTTAAATTACTTATAAATAATTCTCACACCCCATCCAAAAAACAACTGCTGTAGCATAATCTATATGGTGACTAATACTAATTTTACAATTCTCATACTTTTTATACTGCTCCTTTAAAACTAAATATGGTTTACCTCTTTCATTGTTAAGAATAGATATATCTTTATACTCAAATTGCAAATTTGTCGCCTTAAAGAAAGCCTCTTTTGCAGCAAATCGTCCTGCTAAAAATTCAAATTTTCTTCTCTTTTTAATGGAAAACTCTATAAATTCTTCTTCGGATAAAATCTTTTTAGCAAATGAATTGCCATGTTTTTTAATCATTTTTTTTACAAAAGAAATATTTATAATGTCAATTCCTATCTCTTCCATCCTCATTAACTTCCTTAATAATTGCCTGTACTATTTCGCTTAATTCCATATTTCCTACTGTGTCTTTTTCAAGTATAACTCCAAATTTAGTTTGAATAAATACCACAAAATCTGCTTGTTCTGTCGAATCTAACTCTAATTGCATTAAAGTACTCGACGAATCTATTGATTCGTTAATTCCCATATCTTCAATAAAATTAATTAACTGAGTTTCGATTTGTTTTATCATTGTATCCATCTTTTTTCTCTCCTATCATTTTTTTATTAATATTGTTCCCAATGAGCCTCCAAATCCATTTGACATAATTAACGCATTTGATATTGGCTTACTTGGCTTAATAATATTTCGAGGTACTAAATTTAAATCTTTTCCAACCGGAATTTCTAATGCCGAAGGAATAATTTGTTTATATATGGACTCAATCGCAATTATTATATCCATAATACTTCCTGCGGCAATGGTATTTCCATATACTAATTTCGGAACAGAAATATAGCTATCCAGAAAAGACAGTTTTTTAATTGCATTAATCTCCATATCATCAGATTCAGATTTTCCGACACACGCCGGAAAAATTAACATATTATCAGATTTTCCATCACTGGCACTATATAACATATCTGATAAAAGCTGAGTTTTTCCCTCCAAATCTTTACTGCTATAATTTCTAAACATTAATCCATCAATTTCTGCTAAAATATGAGCTTTTCTTTTTTTTGCATTGTACTTTGATTCCAAAACAAGAAACCCTGCCCCTTCAGAAAGAATAAATCCTGTTGAATTGCCACCAAATTCATATCTACAATCATTCGATACTTCTTTCGTGCTTTCGTAAAAAAACATGGCCCACTCGTCAATCGGCGCCTCTACTCCTCCAACAACAGCAATATCAATTTTGCCTAAATTCAAATTTTTTATCGCATGCTTAATAGCTAAAATTCCACTCGCCCGATCAGCAATTAATGTTTTACTCGTTCCCGTAAATCCAAATTCTAATGAAATATGTCCTTGTGCTGCAGCCGGAAACCAATTACTCGCCATGTATGGACTAACAGGTTTATTTTCAACATAAAGATTTTGTAATCCAGAATGAGAACTGTTCCACCCCCCAGTATTATTACCTATAAAAATACCAACTCGATCAGATTCAACATCATTAAAACCGGATTGATTAATTGCTTCATCCGCCGCAATAA
>OFGE01002330.1_pt1 | contig 14199 bp, 14 predicted proteins | sample 1521681 | NCBI WGS metagenome assembly OFGE01 (sample SAMEA3504093, study PRJEB24116) | mouse gut metagenome | biome: mouse gut; feature: mouse-associated habitat; material: faeces | place: Denmark | collected 2011 | reverse complement strand
TGGAGTTATTGCATTTTTGGGAAGAATCGTGTTGCCTTGTTAAATCATGATTTTTGTGTGCTTTTACACCAATGTCACAACAGTGTCTTCATCCTCCTCGGCAATTGCAATCTTGCCTTCGCGGCCAAGCCAGCCGAGTGCGGCCATGAGTTCGTCTTTCTTAAGCCTGGTGGCCTTCTTGATGCCTTTCATGCCCAGCATGCGGGTATCGGAAGTTTCCAGTGCCTTGTAGACTTCTCCTGCCCACGTTCCAATTGATTCGATGTTCATTTTATCTGATATTTAGTTAAACCAACCGAGCTCGGTCTTCTGACGCGCCATTGCAGACGATTTTCGATGGCCGCGCTCACGCTTGAAGCTGCAAAGATCTGGTAAATTAACAATTATCATGATCTTGTACTTAATTTTCAATCCTTTTCCAATAATAAATTAACAATTTTATTGCATTAAATGTTGGCTGTTCAAGAGATTTTTAAGAAAAATATGCTAAATTTGCACTCCCCCACGCGGGATTTTATCGTTATGATAATATGGCAAAATCAAAGAGAAACATGCCGGAGTTATCCGGCGAGATGATGAGGGGCACTGTCGTGCGCAACACAGGCAGCAACTACATGGTGCGTCTCGATTCCGGCATGGAGATTCCCTGCCGTGTAAAGGGAAATCTGCGCATCAAGGGAATCCGGACCACCAGTCCCGTGGCCGTCGGAGACATTGTGACCGTGGCCAAGGCTGCCGATGACGCCGACTTCATCGTGGCCGTCGAGCCGCGCCGCAACTATATTATACGGCGTGCCTCCAACCTGTCGAAAGAATCGCACATCCTGGCTTCGAATCTGGATTGCGCCGCTCTGGTGATTTCCCTCCGCGATCCTGCCACGCCCACCACATTCATCGATCGCTTCCTTGCCACTGCCGAGGCTTACGCCATTCCGGCCGTAATCATAATAAACAAGGCCGACATATACGATGCCGACGACATGGAGCTTGCCGAGGCAATGAAATATCTGTATGAATCCATCGGTTACGGGGTTACTGTCGTCTCGGCGCTTACAGGAGAGGGTATAGGCCCTCTCCGCGACTTTCTCCGCGACAAGACCACTCTCTTTGCCGGAAACAGCGGAACCGGAAAGTCATCGCTTATAAATGCCATTGTGCCCGGCGCCGGACTGAAGACCGGCAGAATCTCCGACATCCATCACACCGGAACGCATACCACGACATTCTCCGAGATGGTGTCCCTGTCCGGAGGAGGGGAAATAATCGATATACCCGGAGTGCGCGGATTCGGCACCATCGACTTCAAGCCGGAAGAGGTGTCTCATTATTTCCCTGAGATTTTCAAGGCTGCCTCCGGATGCCGCTACAGCGACTGCAAACATACCGGCGAACCGGGTTGTGCGGTGATTCCCGCCATTGAGCGGCATGACATAGCACAGAGCCGTTATGCCTCATATCTCTCGATTCTCGAAGAGCTTCAGGACTCCGACAAATACCGCAAGCCATTCTGACCGATACCGGCTTCCGTTCAAAATCATTCAGGGCGGACCTCGCGGTCAGCCCTGAATGATGCTAAAAATCAAATTAAACTGATTTTTATTCTATATTGTATCTTCTATTCTTGCCTTTTTGTCAGGATCCGTTTGCAGACGCTTCTGGACAGCCACTTATGGCAGTGTTGTTACTCAGAAAGTTATCTTCTGAAATTCACGGATCTCACCACCCGCGTAGGTACTGCTTTCCCGTCGATCTTTCCGGGAGTCCACGGCGGCATGATTCCGATCACTCTGATTGCCTCGCGGTTCAGCGAAGGCTCCACGCCACGGAGGACAGAGATATGGCTGATGGAGCCGTCGGTGTTCACCACAAAGGAGCAGGTGACCCGTCCCTGCACGCCCCGTCTGTACGCCTCGTGCGGATAGCAGCGATGTTCGTTAACAAACGTCATCATCTTTGCGTCGCCACCGGGAAAGGAAGGCTTCTCGGAAACATAGTCGTACTCGAAGACTTCCATATAACTCGTACATCCCGCCGCAGAGACCCCGATGTTGACTCTGCAAGTCTGAGCCTTGGCCCTTTCTCCGATCAGGAAAAAGCCGGAAATGAGAAGTATGGATAGAAAAATTCGAAACATTGTCATGTTCTTTTTAGAAGTCCGGTCCAGAACCGGTTCTTCGGTTGCCATGGTATTTCAGCAGATTATGGTCTGATATCCCTTTACCCACGAATCCTTTATCCTTCCTATCCACTTCCGGATGCAAATTTAAGGGATATTGCGCAATCTGTCAATAGACAAATGTTTAATAATAGTTAATAAATGTTGAATTCGCACGTTAGCGCGTCGTTTCCATCAGTCCCGGCAGTCGCCATGAGGAGAATATTTGGCGCGGTTTCATAATAGAGGGGGGATGCTTTTCGTTAAATCATAGATGAATGTCAGAATCAAAGGGGCGGCGCTGGCCGCATCGGCCATGCTGGGCATCCTCCACGCTGCTGTCGCGGAGGAGACGTCCAACGCGTACCATTTCCTCGACATCCCCACCTCCTCGCATGTGATGGGACTTGGCGGAAACAATATCTGCGTGATCGAGGACGACGTGTCGCTTGCCGACCAGAATCCGGCGCTGATCGGTCCCGAACTCGATATGCAGGTCAATGTCAACTATATGTACTACATGGGCAGCAGCAATTTTGCTGGTGTCCGTTACGGCATGGCTGCCGGTGATCATGGCGCCTGGGCCGTGGGACTGAGATATCTCAACTACGGAAAAATCGAAGGTTACGATGAGTTCGGCACCCCTACCGGAGCATTCACCCCTTCCGACCTGGTGGTGGAAGGCACATATTCGCGCGATATCACCGACCGTTGGCGCGGAGGTGTCAATATAAAGATGGCCTACAGCCAGTATCAAAGCTATACAGCCCTGGCTCTTGCCGCCGACCTCGGAGTGAATTATTACGACGACGAGCACGGGCTGTCCTTCTCGGTGGTGCTCCGAAACATGGGAGGACAGATCAAGCGTTTCGGCACCAGCTATAACCGCGTTCCGTTCGATGTGCAGATTGGTTACATGCAGTCCGTAGGCGACTCTCCGGTATCGGTATCGATCACCGCCAACAATCTCGTGAGATGGCGCATCCCGTACTATTCATATAAGGCCGACGGCGACGAGAACTTTCAGGAGGAAAACGGTTTCTTTTCCAACTTTTTCCGTCACCTGATATTCGGACTCCAATATCAGCCGAGTGATAAATTTTATATCGATTTGGCTTACAACTACAAGACACACAGCGACATGTCGGCATTCAGCCGCAACTTTCTCTCCGGATTCTCCGCCGGCGCCGGCTTCCGCACACGAGGTTTCGGCATCGGCGTGGCCTACGCACAGCCTTTCCGCTCCGGCTCCACCGTGATGTTAAACCTCAATTGCTCGATAGGGGAACTGCTTTATTAACCCGGTAACCTGGAGAGAGACTGGTTCAGGATGTGTTCGAGGTCCATCGAACTGAGCCGCGTGCGGATCCTGCCGTTTTCGGCTACCGATATTCCTCCCGTCTCTTCGCTGACAATCACGCACACCGCATCTGTCTGCTGGCTCATGCCGAGCGCCGCCCGGTGGCGCAGACCGAGATTTTTGGGAATGTTCATGTCGTGGCTTACCGGCAGAATACACCCGACAGAAGCAATCCTGTGGCCGGCTATTATCATCGCTCCGTCGTGGAGCGGCGAATTCTTGAAGAAAATATTCTCTATCAGGCGGGCGTTGATGTCGGCGTCGATTTCATCGCCTGTCTTCTCGAAGTCGGTGAGGGGCACCTTGCGCTGGAACACTATCAGCGCGCCTGTCTTTGATTTCGACATCGACATGCATGCGTAGACCACCGTCATCACCTCCGCATGCTCCTTCTCGTTGCTCTTGTCGTGCCTGAATATCTTGCGGATGTGTCTCCAGTTGCCCGGTCCGCCTATGTCGATCAGAAACCGTTTTATCTGGTCCTGGAAAAGAATCACGAGCACTATCAGTCCGATGCTCATGAACTTGTCGACAATCGAGCCGGTGAGCCTCATGTCGAATATTTCGTAAGCGAGCACCCACACGAGGATGAAGGCGAGCACTCCGTAGAAGAGCGACAGCGTGCCGCTCTTCTTCATCAGCCGGTACACATAGTAGAGCAGAAGCGCCACTATCAGGATGTCGACTATGTCTTTAATTCCGAAGTCAATCATGGATGGTCATATATGTGAGGTAGTTCTCTATGAGAGGCCGGTGTCGGCAGGTTCACACCAGCGACATGTCGGCGCTGTCCCGATCGTGGCCGAGGGTGAGGATGGTGTTGCGCTCCGGCACATTCCTGAGATATGCTTCCGCCACGCCGACGGCCTGCACCGCCTCCTCCACATCATGGACGCGGAGGATGTCGGCTCCGTTGAGAAGGGCGATGGTATTGAGCGCCACCGTTCCGGGCAGCGACTGTTCGGGAGTGATCCCCAGTTCCTTCCAGACCATGGTCTTGCGCGACATGCCGGCCAGCAGCGGGCAGCCAAGCGAGCTGAAAGCGCCGAGCGACGCAAGCAGACGGTAATTCTGGTCGACGTTCTTGGCGAATCCGAATCCGGGGTCGACAATCACGTCGGCCACACCCTTGGCATGGAGCGCATCGACCTTCTCCGCCATGTCTCGGAGCACTTCGGCGGCGACATCGTCATAGACTGCGAGGCTCTGCATGGTGTCGGGCGTGCCACGCGTGTGCATCAGCACGTACGGTACCCCGAGCTCTGCCACCGCATCCCACATGTCCGGGTCAAGGTCTCCTCCCGAGATGTCGTTGATGATGTCCGCGTTCCAGCGGACCACGCATTCGTGCGCCACAGAGGCTCGGAATGTGTCGACCGACAGAATCGCGTCCGTGTATTGTTCGCGGATGCGCGACAGTACCGGCGCAAGACGCTCGAGTTCCTCGGCGGCCGACGGCACCGGCGCTCCGGGACGTGTGGAGCAGCCTCCCACGTCGATGATTGCCGCTCCGGCCCGCAGCATTTCTCCGCATCGCGCCGCCGCTTCCGTGTCGGGAATGCGGCTGCCGCTGTAGAAACTGTCCGGAGTGGCGTTGATAATGCCCATAACCGCCGGGCGCGTCAGGTCGAGAAGGCCTCGGCTTGTCCTTATCGTTTTTCTCATCTTCATAATGCGAAGTTACTACTTTTTTTGCTTTTATGAAAAAAAATGACTAACTTTGCAGTCGCTTTGGCAATCTCTGGTAAGACTGCCGTCCGCAAGGCGGCACCGAGAAGCTTATTAAATTGCAAACAAATAAAAACTTATAATAATGGACTTAATTAAAATCGCGGAAGAGGCATTTGCCACTCCCAAGAAAAAATGCGATGAATTCGGCCCTGGTGACACCATCACCGTGGCTTACCGTATCAAAGAGGGTAACAAGGAGCGTATACAGCAGTATCGTGGCGTAGTGATCAAGATCAACGGCAACGGCGACAAGAAGCGTTTCACCGTACGCAAGATTTCCGACGGAGTGGGCGTGGAGCGTATCTTCCCCCTCGAATCACCTTTCATCGAGTCGATTACAGTCAACAAGCTCGGTAAGGTGCGTCGCGCGAAACTTTATTACCTCCGCGGCCTCACCGGCAAGAAAGCACGTATCAAAGAGCGTTTTGTCAGAAAAGCAAACTGATCCTGACAATCATCTCACCGTACAGAAGAGTCCGGCCGCTCGGCCCGGTCTCTTTTTTTTGTCCGTATCGGACGAATCCCGGAATTTTCGGGTACATGCAACCGAATCTCGGATTTTTTTGTTAAATTTGCAGTGGCCCGCGTGTGCGTATGCATGCGCGTATGTGTCAAGAAGCATGGGGCCGCCAACATAGACCAAGAACAGATGGAAATGTCAAAAAAAGCATTATTGATTATCCTTGACGGATATGGCATAGGTGACCATAAGAAGGACGATGCCATATTCAACACACCGACTCCTTTCATGGACTCGCTTGTCGCACAATACCCCCACTCGCAGCTGCAGGCCAGCGGAGAGGACGTAGGCCTTCCGGAAGGCCAGATGGGAAACTCGGAGGTGGGCCACCTCAACATCGGAGCCGGCCGCGTTGTCTATCAGGATCTGGTGAAAATCAACCGCGCCATCGCCGATGGCTCCTTCCGGACGAATCCGGAGGTGGAAAGCGCGTTCAGCTATGCCCGCGACCACAACGTGCCCATTCACTTCATGGGCCTTACCAGCTCTGGCGGCGTGCATTCATCTCTCGATCATCTCTACGCCCTCTGCGACACCGCGAAAGCGTATGGTCTCGACAAGGTGTATCTGCACTGCTTCATGGACGGCCGTGACACCGACCCCAGGAGCGGCGCCGGCTTCCTCGCCGAAGTGCGGGAGCACTGCGCCGGAAGCGCCGGAAAAATCGCATCGGTCATCGGCCGCTATTATGCCATGGACCGCGACAAGCGCTGGGAGCGCCTCAAACTCGCATACAATATGCTCGTCTACGGCGAGGGCCGCAAGAGTGACGACATGGTCAGGGCCGTGGAGGAAAGCTATGCCGAGGGAGTGACCGACGAATTCATCAAGCCGATTGTCAACGATACCGTCGACGGACGCATCGGTGCCGGCCATGTGGTGATATTCTTCAACTACCGCAACGATCGCGCCAAAGAGTTGACCGCCGTGCTTACACAGCATCCGGAGGACGGCATGAGCCCCGTCAATGACCTGCAGTACTACTGCATGACTCCTTACGATGACTCGTTCAAGGATGTCCATGTGCTTTTCTCCAAGTCGGATGTATCCGACACCATGGCCGAGTACCTCTCGAAGAATGACAGGAAACAGCTGCATATTGCCGAGACGGAGAAATACGCCCATGTGACCTTCTTCTTCAATGGCGGCCGCGAGGAGCCCTGGCCTGGCGAAGACCGTATCCTCGTGCCCTCTCCCAAGGTGGCTACCTATGACCTCCAGCCCGAAATGAGCGCGCCGGAAGTGACCGAAAGACTTGTCGGCGCAATCGATTCCGGCAAGTATGACTTTATCGTGGTCAACTTCGCCAACGGCGATATGGTGGGACACACCGGTGTCTATTCCGCCATACAGAAGGCTGTGGGATGCCTTGACAATTGCGTGGAGAAGGTGGTGACCGCCGCCAGGGCCCACGGTTACGAGACGGTGATAATCGCCGACCATGGAAATGCCGACCATGCGCTCAATGCCGACGGAAGTCCCAACACCGCGCATTCGCTCAATCCCGTTCCCTTCATTTACGTAGGCTCTCATCCGGAGGCCAGGGTGGAGAACGGGCGACTCGCCGATGTGGCGCCGTCGCTGCTCCGGCTGATGGATCTCCCGCAGCCCTCCGGCATGACCGGCAAGAACCTGATTCAGTTCTGAATATCTGATTCAGTATGAATAAAGGACTGAAAACCATGATGTGCGGCCTCCTCCTCGCGGCGGGGGCCGCCATGGCAGAAGATCTCGTTATTCTCACCACCAACGACACCCATTCCAACATCGATACCGATGTCTCCGGTGCGGGCGGTGTGCTGCCGCGCAAGGCCATTATAGACTCGGTGAGAAAAGCAGAGAAAAACGTGATTCTCGTCGATGCAGGCGACATGGTGCAGGGAACGCTCTATTTCAAGTATTTCAAGGGGGATGTGGAGTATCCGCTGTTCAACATGATGGACTACGACATCCGCATTCTCGGCAACCATGAGTTTGACAACGGGATTGACGAGCTGGCCCGGTATTGGAAAAACGTGAAGGGCGACCGGCTGTCGGCAAACTACGATTTCTCCGATACCCCTGCGCGCGGTATTTTCATGCCCTCCGTGATAAAGAAAGTGGACGGCCACAAGGTGGGATTTCTGGGCCTTAACGTGGATCCCAAAAGTCTTATATCCGAAGAGAACTACAATGGAATGAAGTTCAAGGATATAATATCGACCGCCAATGCGGAGGCCGCCCGTCTGCGCAAGAAAGGCTGCGACCTTGTCGTGGCTGTGACCCATATCGGTTACGGTCCCGAGCCGGGCCGCGAGAGTGACCTCGATCTGGCGCGCCAAAGCCGCGACATCGACATCATCATCGGAGGCCACTCCCATTCGTTCGTCGACCCCTCCACTCCCGATAAGACCCCTTATAGGATCGTGAATGCCGAAGGGCGCCCCGTACTTGTTACCCAGACCGGAAAATACGGCAGGAATGTGGGCTGCATCAAGATAGATCTCGACCACCTGGCGGACCGGGACTACGGTTATGAGTACATTCCGGTGACCGACAGATTTCCGCACGAGGCATACGACAATAAAATCGAGGCTTTTCTCGCGCCCTACAAACATGTGGTGGACTCGGTCAATTCAGTTGTGGTAGGTCACAGTCTGCAGAACCTCTCCAACCGGAGGGAATCCGGCCCATTCGCGAACTGGGCCGGGGATTTCGGCCAGTGGTACGGCCGTAATGTGGCGGACAGTCTGCGTATGTCGGATCCAGCTTTCCCGGATGTGGACCTTGCCATAATGAATGTCGGTGGTATCCGGCAGCCCATGCCGGAGGGGCCGGTTACCGAAGGACAGATACTCTCAACATTCCCTTTCTCCAACAGACTGAGGCTTATTTCCATAAAGGGAAGTGATCTTGTGGAGACCATGAAAATTGTGGCTCCGCGCGGAGGCGAGGCCGTGAGCGAGGCCGTACGGGTGGTGACCGACGGCAAGGGCAACGTGCTCAGGGTGGTGGTAAACGGTGAGGAGGTGGATCCGGAACGGGATTACACTGTCTGCACCATAGACTATATCGCCGAGGGGAACGACGACATGATTCCGATGAAACGTCACCGTGAACTCTGGCGCGATTCGGAGGAGGTGAGTGTGCGCATACTTGAATATGTCAGACATCTTGAAAGCCTCGGCCTCGGAATAAATCCCGATCCCACAAGGCGTTTTGTGCGGGATGTCAGGCTTCCGGCCGGAGAGGTGCCGGAAAGTTGATAACAGTTGAAGAGATGGTCTCTCCCTATATACAGATACTTCAGGCGAGAGGGGCGCGGTTGCTGCTTCGGGCGGCTGTCTGCGCTCTTCTCCTTTTTATGTCGTGTGGAAGAGGGTCGGAGAGAGGATCCGGCAGCGCCATGCGGGAAGCCGGTCCGGCTGCGGTTCCGGACCTTACGGCGGTTGCCTGGCAATGGGCCGATTCCGTGACCGCGTCGATGGACCTTGAGCGGAAGGTGGCGCAGTTGTTCATGCCGGCCGTCTATTCTTCCGACGACCTCTGGACTCTGCGGCAGGTGGCGGAATATGGACGGATGGGAGTGGGAGGCATAATCCTGCTGAAGGGGGACAGCAGGGGAGCGGCGGCCCTGGCCGACACTTTGCAGAAAATTTCGGGCGTGCCCCCGTTTGTGGCTGTGGATGCCGAGTGGGGACTCGCCATGAGACTCGTCGACGCGCCGGCATTTCCCGCCAACCGCAACATAGGTCCGGAAGCGGACGACCGCATAATGTTCGACTATGGGCGCGAACTCGCGGCGGAGTGCCGCCGGCTTGGCATAAATATGGTGCTCGGGCCGGTTCTCGACGTGGACGGAGGAACAGGATTTATGGGGAAGCGCAGTTTCGGGGGCGACCCGCGAAGGGTGGCGGAACTCGGAATTGCTTATGCCCGCGGTCTGGAGGCCGGGAATGTGATAAGCGTCGCCAAGCATTTTCCGGGACATGGAGCAGTCTCGACGGATTCCCACAAGGGGAAGGGTGTGCTGGCCCGCAGTCTGCATGAGATGGATTCGCTGGACCTCTATCCCTTCAGGCGCTGGGTTGAGCAGCGGCTCACCGGCGTGATGGTGGGGCATCTTGCCGTTCCCTCGATCGATTCGCGCATGTTGCCGGCGGCGGTATCGCCCGCTGTGATCAATGGTCTTCTGCGTGGGGAACTCGGTTTCGAAGGACTCGTTCTGACCGATGCGCTCAGCATGAAGGGTGCGGAAGGGTCGGGTAGCGACCGGGCTCTTGTCGCCGGTGCCGATATTATCGTCGCTCCCGGCGATACTGAAAAGGGAATCCGGGAGATTACCGATGCCGTCAGGAGCGGGGCTGTCAGGGAATCGAGACTTGATGCGAGTGTAAGCCGGATTCTTTTTCACAAATATCTGCTATCGGGCGGCAGGCATGGAGAAGTGGATCCCGACAATCTTCCCGACGACATCATGTCGCCGCAGGCCGATTCCATCTCGCGCCGTCTGGTGCAGTGACTCCCCTGACGCTCAATTAAGATAAAATAAAAAAGCCTCTGCGCCGTGGGCGCGAGGCTTTTTTGCGGCTTGTTTAAGCCGTCTTCCGCTCGTATGGAGTTACTTGCTTGCGAGATGGTCGCTTACGCTGAGCGATGCGCGGCCCTTGGCGCGACGGCGGGACAATACCTTGCGGCCGTCCTTGGTTGCCATTCTCTCGCGGAATCCATGCTTGTTGACTCTGCGACGGTTGGAGGGTTGAAAAGTCCTTTTCATTTCTATTTGATTTTTTAATTTGCAAATTGTGCGTGCGGACCGTGCCGCCTCGCTTTCCGGAGAATGCCGTAACGCGTTTCAGACATTCGGGTGCAAAATTAATCAAAAGTTTCCGAATCCACAAATTTTGTCGCAGTTTACGCTCTTTTTTCCGCTCCCAATGCCGGAATCCGGCAAATCTGTCTCTTTCCACTCTCTTTTTCCCTTTCAAAAAATGCGATTCCAAAAAAAATGATTAATTTTGTAGCTTGAAAGAATAACAACAAATAACAGCATATTACAATGATGAACGCTCAGGACATCAAGAACGGCACATGCATCCGTCTTGACAACCGTCTCTATTTCTGCGTGGAATTCCTCCACGTGAAACCTGGTAAAGGAAATACTTTCATGCGCACCAAGCTCAAGGACGTGGTCGACGGCCGCGTGATAGAGCGCCGTTTCAACATCGGCGAGAAGCTTGAGGACGTGCGTGTGGAGCGCCGCCCCTATCAGTATCTCTACGCCGACGGCGAGGATGACATCTTTATGAACAACGAGACTTTCGAGCAGATTCCCATCAGCAAGGAGCTCGTGACCGGCGCCGCATATATGAAGGAGGGTGACGTCGTGGAGGTTGTCAGCGATGCTTCCACCAACACTGTCCTCTATGCGGAGATGCCGATGAAGACCGTGCTCAAGATCACCTACACCGAGCCGGGTCTCAAGGGTGATACCGCCACCAATACTCTTAAACCCGCCACAGTAGAGACCGGAGCTACCGTAAAGGTGCCTCTCTTCATCAACGAGGGCGAGAGCATCGAGGTCGATACCCGCGACGGCAGCTACGTAAGCCGCGTGAAGGCCTGAGGCCGGTTGTCTCAGAGCGCACCTCTGATTTGTTCTCATAATTTATCAACGAGCAGTCCTCTCCCGACATGAAAGCTCCCGATCAGATTCTATTTTCAATCATTGTGCCTGTCTACAACAGGCCCGATGAGGTGGCTGACCTTCTCGAAAGCCTTGAGGCGCAGACCGACAAGGGGTTCGAGACGGTGATAGTGGAGGACGGAAGCACGGTGCCTTGTCTCCGGGCCGGGGAGAATCCTGACGGCTCGCTGATCCCTGAGGGACACGATGCGCTGAGACTCAAGTATTTCAGAAAGGATAACGAAGGGCGCAGCATTGCCCGCAATTACGGACTTGACAGAGCCGACGGAGATTTCTTTATCTTCGTCGACTCTGATTGCATTTTACCGCCGGATTATATAGAGTCGCTGCGCCGCTCGCTTAAGGAGAATCCGGTGGACTGCTTCGGCGGTCCCGATGCCGCCCATGATTCATTCTCCAGGACCCAGAAAGCCATCAGTTACTCGATGACCGCCTTTCTTACCACCGGCGGAATACGCGGCGGCAAGGTCTCGATGGAAAAATTCACCCCGCGTACTTTCAACATGGGTTTTTCGCGGGAGGTGTACGACCGGGTCGGCGGGTTCCGGGAGATGTTCAGCGAGGACATCGACATGAGCACCAGAATCCGCCTCGCCGGCTTTTCCATCTCGCTCTATCCCGATGTGTATGTCTATCACAAGCGCCGTGTCGATCTGAAGAAGTTCTGGAAACAGGTGCATGTGTTCGGCATGTCCCGTATCACTCTCGAACTCCTCTATCCCGGCTCGATGAAGCTCGTGCACTGGCTCCCGGCCGTGTTTACGGTCGGTGCGGTCGCGCTTATAATCGGATCTTTTTTCTGCAAATGGCTCCTGATTCCGCTGCTTGTGTATGTGGTGGCGTTATGGGCAGGAGCCCTCGTTGCCACAAAAGACCTCGACATAGCATGTCGCGCCATCGCTGCAGCCATGGTGCAGCTCACCGGTTACGGAACAGGTTTTCTTAAGGCATGGTTCTCGAAGATTCTCCTTGGCAAAGGCCGCGACATCAACGAGGAGATAGAAATCCGAAAAGGTAAAAACGAAAATCTATAAGCCTCTCGCCATGGAGACACTCGACACTGTAAACGAATCTTCCGCATCATCTCTGCCGGAAGAGAGGGTCGAGGCCGGCAAGGTTCTTAAAGTCGCGGATATGCCCGACGATGAGCGTCCGCGGGAGAAAGCACTTAAATATGGGATTGGATCTCTCACGTCGGCGGAACTTTTCGCTCTTATTCTTCGCACCGGCACGAAAGGGCGCCCCATCACCGATCTGTGTCGCGACATCATGCGCGTAAACGACGGAAAAATCCTGAATCTCGAGCGACGTGACCGTCGCGAACTGGAGATGATTGACGGACTCGGTCCGGTAAAGGCCCAGCAGATAGAGGCGGTGATGGAGATTGTGCGGCGTTATCGCCGCGAGAGTCTTGGCCGGCGGATAATCATCAGGAGTTCCAGGGATATATATGAAATGATGAGCGCCGAAATCGCTAATCTTCCTCATGAGGAATTCTGGGTGATTACGCTCAACCGTGGAAACATGGTGACCGGAGCGAAGAGATGCTCGGAAGGAGGCGCCGCCGGTACAGTGTTCGATGTAAAAAAGATTCTGAAGCACTGCATCCTGCTCGGAGCCGAAGGCGTGATAGTATGCCACAACCACCCGTCGGGAAATATGCGCCCCAGCGGTCCCGACGACTCCATCACCCGCAAGATGAAAGAAGCCTGCGCCGCCCTTGATATACGCATGTTCGATCACCTGATAATCACCACCGAAGGCTACTACAGCTACACCGACCAGGGGCGCCTCTGATTATCTTGGTTGCTCAATATATTCAAATATTTTGATAAGGCGGGTTTATACGAAAAATTTGAGTATATAATGCATTGTTACGAGCTGAATGTTTGAATGATAAACTGATATTTTTTCGATTTCTAAACTTACCATTTGATAGATTCACTATGTAGTAACTATTCAGCGAAAACAAATGGCGTGATGGATCGTCTCGACTGTTTAGCCGAGAGCCAGACTGGCGTATAGTGGAGATTGTCCGTTTTTCCAGGCGGTATCAGCAATGGAGTGCAGTGCATGAAAGGCATCTGCACCAGTATCTTACCGGAAGCAACCTGATGTTTTTTTTGTTTTACCTTCAGCTTACGGATTCCTCGCTCAGATGCGTTGTTGTCCGAGGGTATTGCCGGCTTCTCAAGGAAGTTGAAGATGTAGTCGCGGCAGCACGGATGTTCTTACCGAACGTTATGGCATTACCGTCTCTTTTTCGCGGAGCATAATCACGGTTGCAACAACCGTAGGCGCAGACATTTTTATTAAATCTGCGCTCATAGTATATTGGCGTTATCGGCGGTAGGTCAATCTTCTGCGTGACATAATCAGGTTCCCCTTGCACATACGCCAGGTATCTGCCGCACTCACGGCAAAATCGGGAGGACACATTTTCGATTTCATCAGGCAACTCAACCTTCATGTGCATCGTTCCTTCATGGCCCAGCTGGCCGCAGACAGTCTTGTCCGACTTTTTTCTCAGCGACTTAGTACGCCGATCAACCTCAGGTTTTATCGGTTCTTTCGATGGCAGAGTGCTCTTGTTTCCCGAGTCTTTGGGCGGCTTATCATATTTCTCCCGACGCTTGCGCAACCCGCGGTTCTCTTTCAGCAGTATGTCGATATTACAATTAACGCGAGTTCAGGATAAGAAATGCTATAAAAAAGTTGAACCGACAGCTTGAAAAAGTTGAACCGAC
>OFGE01002325.1_pt1 | contig 14233 bp, 12 predicted proteins | sample 1521681 | NCBI WGS metagenome assembly OFGE01 (sample SAMEA3504093, study PRJEB24116) | mouse gut metagenome | biome: mouse gut; feature: mouse-associated habitat; material: faeces | place: Denmark | collected 2011 | reverse complement strand
ACCTGTGCCGCCGCCGGCTGCCGGAGCGGATGGGTATTCCGGCGGATCAAATTCAGGTGCTCTCCCCCACCCGCCGCCGGGGGACGGGTACCCGGGCCCTGAACCAGGTACTCCAGCAGGCCCTGAACCCGCCCCTGGAGGGGAAGGGGGAGCGGCGCTTCGGCGACTGGGTGTTCCGGGCGGGGGACCGGGTGATGCAGGTGCGCAACAACTACGACATCCTCTGGCGGGAGGAGGGGGGGACCGACTCCGGCATGGGGATGTTCAACGGGGACGTGGGGGTGATCCGGTCCATTGAGAAGGAGATCATCACCGTGGACTTTGACGGCAAGGTCGTGGAGTACACCCCGGATATGCTGGGGGAGCTGGAGCCCGCCTTCGCTGTGACGGTCCATAAGGCCCAGGGCTCCGAGTACCGGGCGGTGATTCTGGCCGCCTTTGAGGGAGCGCCCATGCTCATGACCCGAGGGGTGCTGTACACCGCCGTCACCCGGGCCAAAGAGCTGTTTATCGTGGTGGGCGACCCCGACGCCGTGGCCGGGATGGTCAACAACAACCGCCAGACCAGAAGATATTCCGGCCTGCGGGCCAGATTGACGGGGGAATGAGGGAATATCCGGTCCAAAGGGCCGCTGGACGCCGTGGGGCGCACGGCGAAATATAATTTACAATATTATATTTGGTCATTTTTTATATTGATTATTTTGGCCCGATGGGATATACTGTAGTCAGTGAAGAACATGATACCTTGATTCGAAAGGAGTGTGTCATATGCGCGCTGACTTGATGACGGCCCAGAAGGCCCCCTTGACCATCCCCAAGCCCCGGCGGCGGCGGGAGGTCCGGGACCCCTACGACGGCCTGCGGCCCTGGTCGGCCATCACCCACGGAGTGGGGGCGGCACTGGCCCTGGCGGGGACCGCACTGCTGCTGGCCCGGTCCGCCGCAATGGGCAAGTGGCTGTACTTCGGCCTGTTCGCGGTGTACGGGCTGTCCATGGTCTGCCTGTATACCGCCAGCACCCTGTATCACTGCCTCAATGGCTCCGTGGCAAAGCGGCTGGCTTTGCGGAAGTATGACCACTGCTCCATCTATCTGCTCATCGCCGGGAGCTATACGCCGCTGTGCCTCACCGTTCTGCGGGAGGCGGGGGGTATCCCGCTGATGATCGCCGTGTGGACGCTGGCCGCGGCGGGGACGGTGCTCACCATCGCCAAGCTGTCAATCCCCCGGTGGCTCACCAGCGCCATCTATCTGTTTATGGGCTGGCTGGCGATCTTTGCCATCGTCCCCATCTACCGCGCCCTGCCCGCTGCCGGATTCTCCTGGCTGCTGGCCGGAGGACTGCTGTACACCGTGGGCGGCGTCCTCTACGCCGTCAAATGGCCGGGGCGGGACAACCCCCGCTTCGGCTGTCACGAGATTTTTCATGTGTTTATCCTCCTGGGCAGTATCGCGCACTTTGTCATGATGTACCAGGTGGTGCTGTGGCTGTAAGATAACGGCGAGTCCGTCGGGCTGTCCATTCGGACGCCTGGCGGCTTTCTATTGTATTCAATGGGAATTTTTGCTATAATACAGAAGGCATGTCCCGCTTGACGGGATAGAAACTTGATAAGGAGGGAAATTTTATGAAAAGGTTCATTCATCTGCTGGTGTGCGCCCTGGTGGCGGCGGCGATGGTCCTTCCCGCGGGGGCGGAGCCCGGAGGGGCGCTCTGGACCCGGGAGGAGGCGGGGGGAGCCTATGTGACCGTTCGGGTGCCCTTCCCGGAGGGGGAGGGCATGAGCTGGGGCCAGACCCGGTATCTGGGGGTGCGGTATGCCGGGACCGGCGAGCCGGTGGCGCTGACCAGCGATTACAGGGCGGGATATCTGTCCGCCACCGTCCCCGCCCGGGACGCGGACCGGCCTCTGGAGGTGTTCCAGGGGGAGCGGTTTGATTGGACGGACATCCAGTATCAGAACGAGCCCATGGGGGCCAATCTCCTGTACATCCGCGGCGTGCTCCAGGGCGAAGGAGAGGGAGGAGATGGTCTTCCCGCCGCCGGTGGGGACGGTGAGGCTGTAAAGCCCCGACCTCCCCTCCCGGCCCCTTTGGATGCACTGGCGCAGAATACCGCTGCGCCGCTGGTTCAGCTCCCCCTCCGGCTTTTGGAGCCAGGGGGCGGTGTAGTCCCGCAGTTTTTGGAGGAGGACGGGGATATCCTCCCCGGCGCCACGGGGAACCGGATGCCCCGCCATAAAGGCTTCAGTATCCAAAAAATCGGCGTCCACCAGGCAGGAGTAAAGCATCCGGGTAAAGAAGGCCGCTTCGAAATTCCCGCAGATGGGGGGAAGGGAGATCGTTGGCAGCTGGATTTCCTCCTTCCAGGGGGAGTAGTCCTCCGGCGCGCCCCGGTTGAGCCGTCCCCAGAGGGTGGCGCCCTCCTGGTCCCGGCGGTTTCCCCCGTCCGGCAGGCCGGTGTGGTGTCCCGCCGCGCAAAAGACCCCGTAGGGGTTCCTCGCCTTTAGCAGCTCCACCGCCCCGGCGCCGCGCACCCCGCCCCCGGCCAGGATTAGCGGTTTTTCCGCCTGGGCCAGTCCCTGGGCGATGGCCCGCAAATCCACGCTGGCGGTCGACTTTTCAGAGGCCTGATACCCCTCCATTTGCTCCGGAACCTGCTTGTTCTGCACGTCCACCGGCACGTCGATCCACACCGGCCCCTTCCGGCCCTCCATGGCCTCGTGCCAGGCCCGCTCCATCACCTGGATGATATCCCCAGGCTCCAGCACACAGGCAAAATATTTCACCATCGGGGACACAATGGGCTCCAGGTTCAGGCTCTGGGTGCCGTGCTGGCGGATTCCGGTCTCCATCTCGTACCGGATCAGCCGGGAGTTGGCCTGCCCGGTGAGCACAAACATGGGGGAGGAGTCCACAAAGGCCCCCGCTACCCCGGTAATGGCGTTGGTGGCCCCCGGCCCAATGGTGGCAAGGCACACGCCGGGGACGCCCCGGGTGCGGCCGTAGCAGTCCGCCGCCATGGCCGCCGCCTGCTCGTGGTGGCAGCACACAGCCTTCAGGGCACGGCTGCGCTGAAGGGCATCGGTGAGCCACATGGCGGAGCTGCCGGATACCATGTAGACGGTGGTGGAGCCCCTCTTTTGGAGAAAGTCAAAAATGTACTCGGAGACGGTCATAAACACCCCTCAAATCAGCACAATGTCATGTGCAAATAATATTTTTCTGCATTGAACTGCACGCCTCGATGGGGTATCCACCTAATTTCCCCTTGGGCTTCCTCTTTCGTCAGCGGAATGAGCTCTCCTTTTTGGAACCCACACCGTTCGTAAAAAGAGATTGCGTGTGCATTGTCCCACAGGACATCCAGGCTGATGTGTTCCAGACCAAGTTCCCGCTTTCCCCAGCGTGCCAACGCCTGAACCGCATATTCCATCAGCCCCAATGCGACATTTTTCTCGCCCCGTACCACTAAGTCAACCTCCGCCGACTGTGTCATGCAATCAAACCCGGCGAACCCCATGTGCCCAATATAATTCTCCCTGAGATCCTGAACCATAAACAAAATGCGTTGGTCGTTACCAATAACCAGATTGTTGATCCACCGTTCGGTTCCCTCTAACGTTACACGAAATCGTGTGGGGGAAAGTGTCGGGTTTTCTGCCCTCCAGCGGCTCAGCAGTTCTACACACCTGTTTATGGTTTCTTTGAAGTCTGCCGTAATCGGACGTAAAAAGCCAACTGTATTTTTATTTGCGTCCAAGATTGGAATTAGGATTAAATTGTCACTGTTTTGCTTTCTTTTATATTGATCGAGTTTTTCTTTCAGCAATTTCTCATTCATTATGATCTGCTGTCCTCCTTTAGAATCCCTTCGATTACCCGCCTCATCTCATTGCAGACACGGACAATATCTTCCTCGGTCAGGGAATGGGCCGTCGGCAGGACAAGCCCCCGCCGGTCATAGCGGTCAGAGTTCGGAACCGAATGCGTTTGTTCATAGGGCGGCATTCTGTGCATGGATGGGTAGCCTGGGCGGAAATGGATGTTCATGTCCAGCATTTTTTTGACCAGTTCGTCTCGATCAATTTGAATACCATCCCGTAAATAGCCCAGCACATAGCCATAATTCGGTTCGCAATCCACCGGGGGCAGTAGCATTTCAAAATAGGGATCATCCCTGAGCTTTTCCCTGTAGCTTTCAAAAATGCGCTTTTTGTTGGCAACAAGCTCGTCGATCCGCTCAACCTGCGCCAAGATCAGAGCGGCGGTCACATTGGAAATCCGATAATTATAACCCACATCGTCGGACCACAGGTATTGAATCCCATCGTTCCGGCAAAAGGTTCCGTAGTGCTTGGCGCGCTGGTAAAGGGCCTCGTCATTGGTGACAAACATTCCGCCCTCACCGCCGACTGCGATCTTCGCACCCTGGAAACTGAATGTTCCAACATTTCCAATTGTTCCTGTGTGGGTGCCGTGGTAAAATGTTCCCACAGATTGGCAGGCATCTTCTATCACAGCCAGCTGATGCTTCCGGGCAATCTCCATGACGGCATCCATGTCGCAGGCGAATCCCCCAAAGTGAACCACCATGATCGCTTTTGTTTTGGGCGTGATGAGCAGCTCAATTTGGCTGGGATCAATGCACAGGGTATCCGGCAGCACGTCTGTGAAAACACACTTCGCACCCACGTAGGAAAGCGCATACGCCGTGGCGATATAGCTCTGATCCGCCACGATGACCCCATCGTCAGGCCCCAACTGTAACGCCAGCGCCGCCAGATGTAGCGCGTGGGTTCCGCAGTATGTGGCGATGGCGTATTTTGCGCCCACATATTCCGCAAATCTTTTTTCCAGTTTCCTGATGTGCATATCATAGGTTTCATACCAGCCGTTCACCACCGCATCGTGGACATAGTCGATCTCCTTCTGCGTGATAAACGGCCCGGCAAGTGGAATTTTTTTGTGTTGCTGCTCCATGAACCTACACTCCTAACTCCTTACATAGTCTATCTTGGGCGGCATCCACCGAGTCCTCATTCCGCATGGTATACGCATACGCCTTGCAGCCTTCGCAGACAGGAATACCACATTTTGCGTCAGCAAGCATTTTCTTCAGAAATCCATGGTACTGCTCGCCTTCCCAAACTTCTTGGATACTCATCTGGCACACATTTCCCAAAACAGCGGCATGATCATAGTAACAGCAAGTGGTGATACTGCCGTCTGTCATGACGTGCAGGCTATAAAACGGCAATGGGCATATCCTCATCTGCGCTACGGAACCGGTATTAATACCCTTTTGGAACTGATCAATATCTTCCTCGGACGCATTTGCCAAAACCGGCACCAGTGACTCAAACGCGATTTCATCGCAGCAGTCCTCAAACATTTTTAAAAACGCTGCCCGTTCCTCGTCGCTTTTTAATTGCTCATTCATGATCTTTATATATACCCGTTGGCCGGCTTTCTTGTGCGAATAATAATATTGGATGGATTGAACCAGCTTTTCTATGTTAACCTGCCGACCACTCTGCTCCAAATACTCCTTGGAGGTAATTCCTTGTATAGAAATACGCATCAAATCAAGTCCGGCATCAATCAATTTGTCCGACAGCTCCGAAGTCAGTGCAACAGCGTTGGTTACGATGACAGTTTCCTTGCACACTCGGCCCTTCTTTGTGTATGCGATAATATCGGCAATTTCCGGATTGAGTAGAGGCTCTCCATATCCCGCATATGTGATCCGGCACAATGGGGGAACTCCTTTTCCACAAAATGCCTTTAAGCCGTCTACCAGTTCCTTCGCTGTTTCCAGTTTGAAGAAATGTCCATTCCTCTGCACAGTTTCAAGCCATGGCGCGCCCAAACCGTGCACACAGTATGTACATTTAAGGTTACATAAGCTGGATGCCAGCACCGTGAGAGAGAGCGGGGCGGGGAGCGGGACAATTTCGGACAATATCTTTCGGCCATGTGAATGATCTTGGACAAGCTGCGCTTTCATGTTTTTACCTCCTGCGCAAAAAACAATATTGATTGGATTGCCGCATCAAAACATAGGGATATCAACCCCCGAGACGACCTTTGTACCTGTCAGATCCGCGATGCAGGTATATCGGACAAGCTCCAGCACCCTGCTTGTAATCAGAGTTCCGCAAGTTGAAATCAGCGCGGGGATTTCTTTGCGCTCCGTACATCGGACATAGAGACCGCAGTCGGCGGTTATCCCCTCCGCAAATTCATAGATCGCACGCGTCTTCGCTTCCTCTGTACCATCTTTTGGAACGGAGATGATTAAACAGTCTTTTTCGGAGTGAGCCTGGGCAAACGCCTCGATGATCCGAAACAAGATACTATGTGGACGATCCAAATCCGCAAAGGTCAGATACAGGTCGTTTCGCGCGGCGCCCTCAAGCTGTCTGTCGCAAAGTCCTTGAGCTGCGCACATAAATCTCCCTCCTTCGGACAGATCGAACCTTTTCGCAAACTCCTCCGGCGGGCGCTTAAACCACACTCCCCGTTCTTTTATGGTTTTCTCATCCCAGTACCACCACTGAATCCTTTGCAGACGCTCAATTGTCTTCGGATCGAACCGGTATTTGACTACACGTGCCGGACTTCCGGCAACAATGGCGTAGGGGGGCACATCTTTCGTCACCGTGGAATTCGCCGCGATTACCGCACCATTGTGGACTGTCACCCCGCCCATAATGGTGACCCCATATCCAATCCAGACATCATTTTGAATGATAATGGAGCCCTTCCGCCTTTTCCTACTGGAGGGCGGGATCACATCGGGAACCTGACCCGACATAGACACTGACGCATAATCATGGTCAACATCAACCAAGAACATGATCTGGTTGGAAATGGGGCAGAAGGCCCCAATATGCACGGAGTAGCAGCCGCTTTCCACGCCGACTTCCTCCCCGAGTTTTGACCAGACTGTCAAGCCGGTAATGCCGCTGTAACGATCCAAGACCAATGCCGGAAAGTCCTTTATTCCTAAATCATTTTGTTGCGAATAGGTAAATGTGGACAGCCCTTTTATATTAGCCGCCGCAATCCCATTTATGCTGATCAGCATACTCGTTCCTCTTTTCCCAAAAGACATGAGTGGTCACTCGAGTCCATAAAACACAAACGACAAATGGTGCATATAAGACCGCAGATAAACCTCGTACCCCGCTCCCAGCATCCGCTCCGGCACCTTCCAGAAGTCCCAGGTCTTGTGATACCCCGCGATCATTAGCTTGGGATGCCAGCGGCAGATCGTCTCCTCCGCCCCCTTCAGCGCGGCCAGCTCCGAGCCCTCAATATTCATTTTGATGGCCGTGGCCCGCCGCCCATCCAGCAGCCTGTCGATGGTGGTAGCCGCCGCCTGCGTCCCGCCGTAGGGCGCGGCGAAGCTCCCCGGTCCGTGGAGGGCGTACAGCGGGATTTCACCCTCCCCGCTCCACGCCGCCCGGGGGGACAGCTCTATCTTTTCCCGCAGCCCCTCCGGTAGCTGGGCGGCGAACGCCTCCAGCCGCCGGAAATTGGCCGGATCCGGCTCCAGAGCGTAGTACGCCCCGATCCGGTTGCTGGTCAGCGCCAGCAGATCCCGCAGGGTCTGCCCGTCGAAGGCGCCGCAGTCCACGAAGTGCTCCTCCCCGGACGGGACGAATAGCTCCGCCGGAAAATACTTCTCCTCCTGGGCCAGGGTGGGGATCTCCGGTCCCTCCCCAAACAGCCGGAAGTTGAGGATATTGGCGTAGATCTCTTGGGACTGCCTATCCGCCAGGCGCTCATACACCCGCCCAATCCGCTCCCGGTTTTCCCAGAGGCAGTCCACGTCCGGGCAGGAGGGCAGGTTTCCCGTATTGTCCCCACGGAACAGCGCGAAGCACCGGCGCAGGGCGATATAGTCCACCACATTGGCGCAGCCGCATTCGTGCAGCCGTCGCTGGACACCGCTGTGCCCCCCGTCCCGCAACGCCTCGTCAAAGCTGCGGCAGTAGGCTTGGCCGTCGGTGTTGATACAGACAAGCACCAGGATATTGGCGCCAAACCGCCCCGCCAGCTCCTGGGGCGGGAGCACCTCCAGCCCCATGCACGCTGTTCCCCATTTTTTCGGTGCGCCGTCGGCAAAGCACAGCGGCTCGACGCCCGCCCGGCGCAGGGCCAACAGCAGGGCGATCCCGCTGCTCCCCGCACCGTAAAGCACGATTCCGTCATACCGGCCCAGGGCCAGCTTCAGCTCGTCCACCGTCTGTTCCAGCCGGGGGCACTCCCGCTCAAAGCGGGCGAAAATCTCACCAATCACGCCGCTCATTGCCCCTCGCTCCACCGCCGCCACATATCCGCCGCCGCCTTCTGGGGGGACAGGCCGAAGTAGTCCAGCTGGTAGTCCCGGGAACCGGTGAGCATGGCGAAGGAGTCCGGCACCCCGTAGCGGTGGAACACCGCCGGATGCTGTCCCCGCTCCGCCAGCAGCTCCGCCACGGCGCTGCCCAGGCCGCCGGTAACCCCGTGCTCCTCCATGGCGAATACCGCCCGGTGCGTTGCGGCGCAGCTTAGCACCGCCGCCTCGTCCAGAGGCTGTACCCTCGGCACACTGTACAGCGTCACCGAGCACCCCCGCTCCTCCAGCAGCTTTTGCACCTGCACCGCCTCCCGCAGGATGGTGCCGCAGGCCAGGATCGCGATGTCCGTCCCCTGAGACAACGGGATGGCACGCTCCAGAGGCGCGTCCACCGGGCCGGGGTGGATGGGGGCGTCTACGCTGCGCCCAATGCGGATATAGGCCGGACGATGTCGCCGGTAGGCCGTCAGCATCGCCGCCTCCATCTCCGCCGGGTCGGCGGGGCAGTATACGTCCAGGTTAGGGAATGCGCGCATCATGGCGATATCCTGGAGGGCGTGGTGGGTGGGCCCCGCGGTGCCGTAGGCGAAGCCGCCGCCCACCCCCACCAGGATCACCGGATTCTCCTGGTAGCACACGTCCAGCATGATCTGCTCCGCCCCCCGCAGGGTCATGAAGGACACCACGTTATAGGCGAAGGGCTTCATTCCCGCCGCCGCCAGCCCCGCGGCGAAGGACACAAAGCTCTGCTCCGCAATGCCCACGTTCACAAAGCGGGGGCCGAACTCCGCCTCGAAGGGCTCCATGACGGAAAACCCGGTGTCCCCAATCACCAGCATCACCTTAGGATCCTCCCGGGCCAGCCGGGCCATGGTCTGTACGAATGTGCTTCTCATCGGCTCAACTCCTCCAGTGCCTGGGCCAGCTGCTCCTCGTTCGGGGACTTGAAGTGCCACTCCAGGCGGTCTTCCATGAAGGACACGCCCTTGCCCTTCACCGTGTGGGCGATCACCGCCGTGGGCCGTGGATCCCCGTCCAGCCCGGCCCGCGAGAACAATTCTTCCAGCGCGGCGTAGTCGTGGCCGTCCACATCCACGGCATTACAGCCGAAGGCCCGGAACTTGTCGGCCAGATCCCCCATATTCAGCACCTGCTGGTCGCTGCCATAGGATTGCAGGCGGTTCCGATCCACGATCAGGATCAGGTTGTCCAGGGAGAATCGGGCGGCAAACATAGCCGCCTCCCAAGCGCTGCCCTCATTGCACTCCCCGTCCCCCATCAGCACGAACACCCGGCCCTTTTGGCCCTGGAGTTTCTTGGCATAGGCGATCCCGGTGCCCAGATTGGCCCCGTGGCCCAGGGAGCCGGCGGACATCTCCACCCCGGGCACCACGAATTTCCGGGTGTGGCCCGCATAGTTTTCCCCGTCCACCACGTGCAGCTCCAGATCCCCCATGGGGATCAGCCCCGCGTAGGCCAGGGTGGTGTAAAAGGTGGCGGCGATGTGCCCCTTGCTCAGCAGGAACACGTTCCGGTTTGGGTCGTCCAGGTTGTCCGGCGTCAACCCCAGAATCCGGGTATACAGCACGGCCAGAATGTCCGCCGCCGAGTAGCCGCCCCCGATATGGGAGTCCCGGGTGCGCATGAGCGTTTTTGCCACGTGCATCCGCACCGCTCGGGCGAATTCTTTTGGATCGTGGATCATTGCGGGTTCCTCCCCTCCCGGCGGTGGATCTCATCCGCCGCGTCCAGCCCGCGGCCCACCGCCTCGTCCATGTTGTAACACCGAAATTCCGCCAGCCGCCCCGCCCCGTAGAGATGGGGAACCCGGTTCAGCAGATCCCGGTAGCTCTGATACAGCGCCTTAGATTTCTCCGTCAGCACCACGTAGTACGGCTCGTCTTGCGGCCCCTCCATGGGGCCGGGGCGCTCGCCCGCCAGCAGGGTCTTGTCCAGCCCCGGCGGGTTTCCCGGCAGATAGCGGTAGTCCGTCCGCCGGGTCCATGGGATATCCAGGCCGGGGTAGTACATGGCCAAGCAGGGCAGCCCTTCCCCAGCCTTGCGGTATTCCAGGTCAAACCGAAGCGTGCGGTAGGGAAGTACCCCCTCCCGGCAGGAAAACAGCTCGTCCAGCCGCCCGGTGTAGAGGACGGCGTCCCACATCCGCCTGGTTTTCCAGACGATATGCCCGTCTGCGACCTCCATCAGCGCGGAGGCATCCGTATTGGTCAGCACCTCGATGGCGGGGTGGGCCAGGATGGACTGAAACAGGGCAGAGAAGCCCTCCTCCGGCATAAACTGGAACCGCTCCGGGCGGAAGTCCCGGCGGTTTCCCAGGTAGACCGGGGCCCGGGCGGTGACCTCCGGCGACAGCTCCTCCGGGCGCAGCCCCCACTGCTTCCGGTTGTAAGGGGCGCAGTCGCAGTCATACAGCCGCCGCCCCGCCTGCCGCAGCAGAGGATCGGCGGCGTTCAGCAACTCCAGGACGGTGACCCGGTCCCGGTTGGGGAACGCCTGCCGCAGGGCGGACAGCACCGCGTCCCCTTCCTCCGGGATCAGCCGCCGCAGCGTCTCCGGCTGGAAGGGCATGGGGAGGCTATCCCCCTCGATCCAAACCCGCAGGCCACACCGGAAGGGCGTCCAATGGGCGAAGGGGAAGAGAAAGCTCCACACCCGCTCCTGGTCGGTGAAAAAGGCGTGGGGTCCGTACACATGGTACAGGATGCCGTGCGCCTCCCGCCGGTCGAAGGCGTTGCCGCCCACATGTTCCCGGCGCTCCACAACCGTCACCTGCCAGCCGTACTCCGCCAGACGGCGGGCGGCGCTGGCCCCGCAACAGCCCGCGCCCACAATGAGCGCCCTCATTCCGCCATCTCCTGGGTTCTGTCAAGGTACTGCCGCACCTGCTCCCGGCACAGCTGGGCGGTGGGCGTATGGGCAAGGCCCGCCTGGAAGGCTGCGGCCTGGGCCAGCGTCTGCTCCAGCGTATACAGGGCCCGCCAGCCCAGCAGCTTCCATGCTTTGCCGCTGTCCAGCCGGAGCAGCTGCGTCTCGCCGGAGCTGCCGCCCGTCCCCAGCTCGTACTCCGCGCCGGGGAAATGGGCCGCCAGCAGCTCCGCCACCCGCCCTACGGTCTGAAACCCGTCGGGGGCGGGGCCGAAGTTGAAGGACGTATCGCCCGTTATTGTGCCCTCTGCCAGCGCCGATCCCAGGGTCAGATACCCCCACAGCACATCCAGCACATACTGCCAGGGCCGGACAAAGCCGGGATTGCGCAACATGGCGGGCTGTCCGGTGGAGAAGCAGTCCAGCAGGTGGGGGATGAGCCGGGTTTTGTTGAAGTCCCCCCCGCCGATGGTATTGCTGGCCCGGGCGGTGGCAATGGGCAGCTCCGGGAAGGAAAAACGGTAGCACTGGGCCGCCAGATCCTGGCACGCCTTGCTGGTGGAATAGGCCTCCGCCGCGCCGAAGGGGTCGCCTTCCCGGCAGGGCCGCCCACCCAGGCCCTGGGCATAGCATTTGTCGCTGGTGACCACCACCGTGGGAATCCGGCGGCCGCTTTGGCGGATCGACTCCAAAAGCCCCACCGTCCCCATGACGTTGACCTGGAAAATATCCGCCGGGTACTCATAGGAGCCATCCAGATAGGCGTGGGCCGCCAGATGGAAAATCAGATCGGGGCGGAACTGGTTCAGCGCCCGCTCTACCTCGACCCGATCCCGGATGTCCGCCAGCCGCTCGCCCGCTACGAGGGGCCGGGCTGTTTCATACAGACACCCGGGGCAGGGCGGCAGAGCATACCCGTACACCTCCGCCCCCAGAGCGGACAGCAGCCAGCACAGCCACGTGCCCTTGAACCCGGTGTGGCCCGTCACCAGCACCCGCCGGCCCTGATAAAAGCATTTGTGAGACAGCACCTGGTTTCCCCCGTTCTCTCAGGACTTTTTTCTCCACACGCTGAATTTGCCAAGGGTCGACAGCATGGCCTTTGCCTCGTCCCCCTGCCGGAGGCCCAGGGCCGAGGCAGCCTTTTCGGCGGCGGGGTCCCAGGCGTTGTTGGTCAGGGAGATGGACCGTTCCAGTACCAGCCCCTCCTTTTGGAGCGCGGCGGATAACGCGCCGTCGGTGATAATCCGCAGATTCAGCCCCTCCTCCGGGTCGTGGAGAAACACCCCGTCCGCGGGCAGTTTTCCCTGCAAGGCCAGTTCCAGGTTGGAAAGGCTGTAAAAATTCTCATATTGGACGATCAGCAGCCCGCCGGGCTTCAGCCGCCCCGCCGCCGTGTGAAGTACGCGGCGCGGATCGGCGCAGCGTCCCAGATTGCAGCCCACGATGGCAAGGTCATACTGCCCCTCCAGCACCTGGCCTTCCTCATCTAACAGGCCGCTGTGCCGGAACAGTCCCTCCAAGTCCTCCAGATACCGGCTGTCCTCGGTGAGGGCGTCCACCGTGATCTCGCCGCCCCCGCACGCCCTGAGGCGGTTGGCCAGCGTCAGGACGCTCTCGCCGAACAGGGGGTTCAGCGCCAGAATCCGCGTGGGGCCGGAGGCGGACATGGAAAAAGCCCCCAGGGCCGAGCAGAGATCCATACCCAGGGAGGCCCAGCCGTCCACGCCGTATTTCTGCCGGAACTGGGCCCGTCCCAGCTCCATCACTTGGAACTGCCCCTCCCCGATGGTGGCGGAGCCGTAGTGGTGGACAAAGACATCCTTGCAGAGCACTTGGCGGCAGCCCATGCGGCGCAATACCGCACTGTGGTCGTCATCGGCAAACATATCATAACAAAATAATGGATCAAAGGCTAAATACAGCTGCCACAGAACTTGCGGGCGATAGCAGGCCAGAATCTGAAACAGTCTTGATCGATCCTCCCATGTCCTGGGATTACAGTGGTTGTAACCCTCCGCAAAGGAGCGCATCCCTTCCAAATCATTCTTCCCATAAGGCACGGAAATGGCTTGCAAATTGCTGGCTGAATTGCAGACGGGAGCCGCCATCGCGATGCGGGGGTCGCTCTCCATGCACGCCCACAGAATCTCATCATAGAGCGGCGTGACAATCACGTCGTTGCTGACGTACAGGAGGTACTTGCCCTCCATGTAGGCGGGCGCCATGGTGAAGATCAGATTTCCGGCGGCGGAGGAGCCCATATTGTGGGGGTAGTAGATTTTCTTCTCGTGGGACAGGCCCTCGCACCAGGCGGTGGTTTCGGGGTCGCTGCCGTTGTCAAAGGTGATCAGCTCATAACTGTGCCCCTTGGTGTGGGCCTCAATAGCGTCCAGACATTCCTGGGTCATCTTCTGGTTGCCGTAAAACAGCACGACGATGGACAGGTCAAAACGGTACTCCCGGGGCTCGTCCCGCTTGGATGTCTCCCGGATCTGCCGGATGTGTTCCCGCTCCTGGGCGTACCAATCCTTCAGCGCCCCGTCGGAGGCCGCGTGGAGCAGGAAAAACTCCGCGTAACGCCGCCAGAACAGGAACAGCGGCACAAACGAACAGGTAAACTGCGCCAGGGCCCGGTCCTCCTGCCCTTCCTCCAGCAGCCCGCGAACCCGCCGGGCCGTCAGCGGCGCGTTCATCCCGATCTCCTTCAGTTTGTTTTTCAGCTTGATCTGGGGGGCGAGCTGTTCGACGGCGGACGCGATGGCGGCGCACAGCGTCTCCAGATCCCCCAGCAGGTACTGGTTTTCCGCCAGCCCGCAGTTTTTTAAGTAGGCAACGGCCTCCTCGCCGGTGTCAAACAGCTCGAAGATCTGTGTGACCAGCGTATCCCGCACGTTTTGCTCCATCTGTCCCGCACCCGCTCTCAAGGTTCTTTACTGTCCTGCCACTCCGGCGAAAACTGCTTCCCGATCTGCAAAAACGACTCCTTCTTGT
>OFGE01002324.1_pt1 | contig 14233 bp, 9 predicted proteins | sample 1521681 | NCBI WGS metagenome assembly OFGE01 (sample SAMEA3504093, study PRJEB24116) | mouse gut metagenome | biome: mouse gut; feature: mouse-associated habitat; material: faeces | place: Denmark | collected 2011 | reverse complement strand
CGATAAACTTCGTTTTCAAATTCACTTTTTTGATGTTGTCTGGAAAAAATATTCAGATGATTATTTTTCAAGTGTATCAGCGGATCGTGCAAGGATTTATACAGGCGACGGCCTTGTGGCGCTTGTTTATCGCATGCCTGCGAAAAATTCCTATGTATTGAGACTTTATAAGCGTTCTCCGATACGCTGTGCAGACTGGGAGCCAGTGGAATATTACCTGAAAGAGTCTGGGTGTCAGTGGTGTGTGGAGACAGTTTTGTCGGTGTTCAGCATTCCGGGCAAAAACAGCTTGAGATCTATCAGTATCATTATACGGACTGCTCATGGCATAAATACCTTATGCCCGTCGATCCCATGGCAAATAATGTGCTCTCCGCAGGCAGAAACTGTATCTTTGGGGCATACGGACGGGACGCAAAAAGTGTGCGCCTGATGAGTTTTTATTCGGATGAGAATCATAATTGGATTCAGGGGAATTATTTGGATGTGCCTGCGGAGGTTGATTGGGATTACAAAGATATCTTCCCGCCGTTGTCCATAAACGCATCGATAGGCAGTGCGGCATTCTTCAAGTATGATAAAAATACTGACAGGACACTGGCTACACTTATCGCCTTTCGGTGGGATATAGATTATTGTTTTACTGGTTATCAAATATTTGAGATCGCACAGTCCGGTGAAGTAGGAAATCCGATCCACTACACGATAGCTGCTGACACAATGATAGGGTTTGCCAATACGGCATACCGTTATACACCAATGGGGTATGTAAAGTGCGAGCTGCTTTCTCCGCGGAGGAATTGTGAGTATGTATACGGCTATGGTTCAGATCTGTTTGTGGGTGCAGAGTTCGACAGGAAAACAGTCACTTATTATGCAATGCGTTTTGATCCGTATAAGAATGTCTGGACGAAAGATGGAGCGCCTGCCGTGAAAAGCGTCTCGGCAGATCGCATAAACAGCCCGATCATATCTGGGGCGTATGCAGTGATCGGCGGAAATGTATTTCGGCGAAATGGGAACGGGGAGTGGATTTCAGTGGGGGCGCTGCCTAAAGATGCTGAGTTGTCTTCGGTGCGTCTCAATTCGATCGGCGGTGCATATCTTGCTTATAATCTCAATAACAAGAACACGATGAGAGTGGTGCCGGTCTATGCGGACGGTTTAGCTGATCACACAGAGTTTGAGGGGGAGGTACTTGATGATTCGCTTGGCTATAGCTGTGGAATCTCACAGTTTTTTACGAGGACAAAATTGCACATTTCTTTGCATAGATTAAAAGGTAATCGTTACGTCAGACAGTACAGGCAGTCGGTAGCAGCAGTAATGAAATATGATTTTGGCATGGGGGTTCAGAATATTTTTGTGGACTATCATCAAGAATGTTCGCGGCTTGACGGCGGCAGTCTCGCTTTTTCGGCAGTTTCGGTTATTCCCGCGGACAAAGGGGCATGTTTTGGCAAAACGGATTATCTTTATTTTAATGGCGCTTCACCAGATGATTTTCAATATCCGGATGATCCGGCTACAAATGTGAAAGAGTACTATTCGCATTTTAGCGGCAGGCTTTATGCCACCGTTGAATATAATGCTGAAAATTCTGTTCTGCGGAGAAACGATACTTTTTCTTATGCGCTTGATGTTGTAGGATTTTATATCGTACAGAAAAGAAATGTAAGGCGTGAATACTTTAACAGTTTTGATTATAATACAGGTTCTTTTACCGGAAAGACTGCGGTTGTTGAAACGATTATTGAGAATGAATATGATCCGGAATATTATGTTCTGAGAAAAAGTACAAAAATATCCATGGATAAGGCCGGCAGACAGATCATCAGGAGCCGGTCATACAGATATACCCTGGATGATGATCCGTCTGCGCTTGGGCAGAATATTCTTTCAGAACGTTCGGGATCAATCGTTCGCGACGAGAATACGGGAATCGTGTTGGAGGCTGAGAAATATGAAACGAAGATGAATAATGCCGGGTATTTGTATAAAAGCGCAAAATTGCAATGGAACGGAAAAGGGGAGCCATCCTGCGAAAACGGCGTTAACTGGACGAAGACGGAGGAGGTGCTGGAAACTGATAAGTTCTGCAATGAACTTACAACGCGCGATGCATTCGGTATGTGCAATACGACGATTTATGATATTAATTCGGATGTCGTGATCGCGGAAATAGCAGACTGCCGATATGACGAAGCACTCTATTGCGGGTTTGAAGAATATGAGGATTTGAGAGGGCTTGCATTGAGTGCAGGTGCTGTCGGACAGGCGGTAACGACGGACCGATGTTATTCAGGAACGCGTTCTCTGCTTGTCAGGGCCGGGATTGCATTGACGGCATCGGTCGGATCTGTCCGTCCAGAGGGGGTGCTGGTCTCATTTGCAGTATATGCTATGAAAACAGTGACAATACAATGCGGAGGCGTCACTGAAATACTGGACGATAAAAATATAGTCTTTGACTGCTGGAGCAGAATCGCACTGCCATTGACCAATACGGCTGCTGGCAGATCTGTATCTTTTTGTTCCGATGGAGATTTTTATCTCGAGGTGCTTTTTGTGACTCCGCTGACGGCTCATGCGTCCGCAACCGTTTACGGTGGTGATCATTTCAATGTTTGTGCAAGGCATGAAAATACACTTGCAGGTACAAGGATCTATTATGACAGATTACAGTGCGCCGTGGCAAATGCCGATGATTTTGGAAGATTCTTAGGATTCCACAACACATCGGGGGATAATAGGATTGTGGAGACATTTTCTGCGAAGGCGGTTTCGGAAAGCGCAGTGTATGACTGCAGGTTAGGTTATATAGATAATTCACTTTTTTCATGTCTTTCAGATGGATTTTCCTGTAATCCGCAGACTGATTTTGCGGTCTTTGTCAAGAGAAAGAGTGGCAGTGGACGGTCCATGCCTGCATTTGTATTTGGGCAGGTGTCTATCAGAATGGAAAACGGAAAGTGGAGTTTTTGTGATGGTACAGCGCACAAAACAGTAGACGATACAGCGCATGGTGAAAATTATATGCTTGTAAAAGTGGGAAAGTTTGTTCGCTTTATGGGAGAAGGAAAAATATTACTGACAGAGAAGGTATCTGAATCCGGGGCGGTCAGTCTGTTGGTGAAGGCAGACAATTTAGAGGATATATCTGTCTTTGGCTATATTCCGGAAGCATCGTTATCCATTAATTATTCCGATTTGAGCGGGCGCTGTATACAATGCCAGAGTATGACGGACAAAGGTCTGGAGGTAAAACATTACATCTACAACGAGATCGGGGCTTTGGAGACAGAGACGGCTGCTGCGCTTATGGCGGACACAAATTTTGGCTACCGGGAAAACTTCATCACGGGATATAAAGGTATGTCAGAACCTGTCAGTGGGGAGGTGGCAGACTTATTTCCGGAGGCAGAGGGATATCCGTTCTCGTCTGTTAAGTATACTTCCGATGAGCAGTGCTGTCCGGTAGAAAATTCTTCTTTTGGTGCGAAGTTTAAAATGGGGGGCGGACATACGGCAGCGGCAATAACGGCAGCAGAATGGTAACCGATCATCATATCTGTTTCCGAAGCCCACATGTTCCACACCGGCAGACGCCCCAGTTGCACCCCGAATTCGGTAAGCGAACGAGCCATATAGGCGGCCTTTTCAGGGGCGATTATAGTGAACAGCGGATGTGAGGCACGGTAAGTATCCCACAACGAGAATGTAGAATAATTATCCCATCCGTCAGCCTTGTGAATGTTCCCATCGGGGCCCGGATAAGAGCCATCGGCATCGCTATAAAGTGTCGGTGCAAGCATGGAATGATACAACGCCGTGTAAAACACCGTTTTGCGGTCATCGGCACTCTTAGCATCCATGTCATCGGGAAGTTCGATTTTCACTTTCGACAATGCTGTGTTCCAACGCTCACGTGCAGCCTCACGGTAGCCGTCGAAATCATCGGCAGGTGCCTCTGCCTTAAGGTTTGCCAATGCACCCTCTTCGCTGACAGGCGATAAAGCCGTGGAAACGGTCAGTTGCTCACCCGGGGTTGTAAGATAGTTGAACACGGCCACCTTACCGACACCGCTTGTCTTGCCTCCGTCGGTAATCAGAACAGTGTCAATCGCAGCCGACATGAACGGTTTTGAAAAACGGGTAGCGAAATAAACTTTCTGATTACGCGCCCATCCATCGGAATAGCGGTAGCCTGCAACCGTAACAGAGTCAACCACACGGATGTCGGTATCGACGGTTTTATCCCAGTTCATTGCCTTTTCCAGGTTCAGAATCACGGCACAGTCCCCTCCGGGGAATGTGTAGCGCTGGATACCGCAACGGGGAGTAGCAGTCAGCTCCACGTCGATATCATAGTCATCAAGACGGACTTTGTAATATCCGGCAGTTGCCTCTTCGCGGTCATGCGAAAAACGGGAATGCACTCCCAGGGGGGCTTCAGCTTCACGGACAGGACGCTTCACGGGAAGGAACGATATATCGTAAAGGTCGCCTGCGCCGGTGCCGCTGAGATGCGTGTGCGAAAATCCTGCTATAGTGCTGTCGGGATAGAAATAGCCCGAAATTCGGTCCCATCCGGGAAGCCCGTTGTCAGGACTGAGCTGAACCATACCGAAAGGAACCTGCGCACCGGGATAGGTATTACCCGTGAAATCCGTGCCAATCATAGGATTGACATATTCTGTAAGGTCAGTCCCCGTTTCCGACGCAGATGCCGAATTGCAACTTTTGGTGGTTACAGACACAGCGGCACACCCAAAAATGAGGGCCAGCCCCGGATAAAGAAGACGCGACATTTTTTTGTTTGCAGAATTCCGGCTACCGTTGCCGGAGCTGTATGCAAAAGTTTTTTTCATGGACGTGAAAGATTCGGCGGTTAGAAGATTGATGGTGGTTATATAGGGGGATTCATACCGACATTAAAGTTAAAACGAATCCTATATTATACTCCCCTATAATGAGGTCGGTACTTAAAGGCGTTATCTTAAAAAAGACAAAAAAGCGCTCCATTTTGTGAAGCGCTTTCATTCAGGATGCAATACCCTGGTATATCGTTATTCTACAACGGTGCACACACTCACGCGGTTCCAACTGTTTTCAGCAAACAGGTCACCTACACCCATACCTTCGGCACGCACACGGCCTGCGGCAATGCCATAGCGTTTAACCAGTTCCTTCTTAACAGCCTCGGCACGGCGTTCGGCAAGTTTTTTGTTGAATGCAAGCGAACCGTCTTTCGAAGCATAGCCCTGTACAGTGACTGTGGCTTCAGGATTGCCTTTAAGCTGGTCTGCAACCATCGCAATGTTAGGCTGCTGGTTGGGTTGCACGTATGAAGAACCGCAGTCAAAGAAAACATAGCGGATATTGCCTAAATCCTTCACCACCTTCTCAACAACCGGCGGACGGCGGTTGCATGCATCAAGCTGTGCCTGCAAATCAGCCAATTGTGCAAGCAATGCCGCATTGTTCGCACCGCTGGCATCAAGCTCCCCGCGAAGGGCGTTAATCTGTGCGTTAAGGGCATCGAGTTCAGCCTGGTCATAGGGGCGCACAACCACGAAATGGTGCGTACCGTTGGAATTACCGAAATGATATGTAATCCCGGCTTCCAGTTCCAGGAAACCATAATTCGAATCATATCTGGCCTCATAACCGAGCACGTTGGGTGAAGGATTACCGTTCATGTTCCACATATATGCCGGTTTCAACGAAATAGTCCAAGCTTTTGACGAACCGAGATTGAAATTAAAATTCATCCCGACTTTGGTTGCCCAGGAATTCCCGTCGTTGCATGTGGTATGCGGATAATATGCATGCAACCAACCTGTTCCGGCAACGAGTTCCAACTCGAACAAACGCGGGGCACCGGCATATCCGGCAAAGGCATTCATAAGGTTTACAGCCCCGAACATACCGACATACTGATGGTCAAATGCGTTCCCCGACCGCAAACCGGTCCATTTCGAAGTGTTGATGCTCCACTCCCCTTCCACACCCAAACCGAATACGGGGGTAATCTGCTTGCGCAATTCGGCACCGACAACGCCTCGGGCATCATCCCAGAAGCCATTGTCTTTAACCATTTTCGACGACATAACCGCCCCTCCCTTAAGGGTAAATGACCAGTTGTCGGTAAATTTGCTACCGGCAACAGTAGTCTGCGCCTGGGCGCCGACAATGCCTAAACCGATTGCAGCCAGCAATATAATCTTTCTCATATCCGTAAATGGTTTGATGTTCGAATGCAAAGTTAAAAAATATTTAATAATACGCCAAGCAGCTTTAACAAAAAAATCGTTCAACGTTAACATTTACCATGTTATGCAGCCGACGATTTCACACCGGTTCAGACAGATTAACACTTGTCAACACCGTCTGGTTCAGCTCAGCGCACATATATCCCTTCTGCCGAAAAAACGCCCGACGTTTCCCGGCTTTAGCCATAAAGTCATCATGACTTCCACGCTCTCCGCGTTCGGTTACAAAGCACAATGCTTCCGCTCGAACTCTAACAGCAATGTGTGTTGACGGGTTTCGTTGCTCCTACATCCCAGCAACTTTGTATCCGAAAATTTATAATCCGCCCCTACACCGTCCTTAAGGATTTGGAAGTCACCCTCTCCAACCAAAAGCAATCCCTTTTCCGGCATATCGACATCAAACAGGCGCAAACGGTCGTGCATATAGTAGTTGACAACATAATATCGCCACATCGCTTCAGGACGGTAGGAATAAACAGGCCCTGAAGGCACCACAGCCTCGATTGCCTGAGCCAGCGGCTTATCGCTCTTTACGTTCATTGCCGCCGGAAGAACAGCTCCTTGCACCATCCAGTAAATCACCAAGGTATAAATCATTGTCCAGCCAAAACCAACTCTAGCCTTTGACCGCATCAGCTCACGCCCCAGCCCACAGGCACACAGCAACGAGAACATACACAATGCAAAAGGCCAAAAACGGTGCGACGACTCACGCAGACACTCCGTCACCACCGCGATTTTGGCATCGCCAATTTCCGGCAGAAGCCCATACATAACGGCAATCACCATTGCAGAAGCCACCAAACCAAGAATGCATATCACCCAGCAATATGCTTTGACCAAACGCGGGAAGTGCCTGAGCAACCATCTGACATACATGGCGATAAAATAGGCCGCAAACGGATATACAGGCAGAAGGTACACACTGCGCTTACTCTTCGGGATACAGTAGAATACGAATATCAGCACAAGTGCCAATAGCGAAAACAATTCCAGGGAATCCATACCGCGCAATTTACGCCATATCCTTTTCAACGAAAAGCCTGTGGCTCCCGATGCCTTTTCACGCCGACGCCACGGGGCAACAAAAACCGACATCAGCAAGAGCAATGTTGCCGGTGCCAGCCCGTAAGCCAGGGTCAGCAGGTTATACCATGCAGGGTTCTCATGCGATTCATACGACATAGTGCCGGTGAAACGCCCGAAATTCTCCTCCATGGCCAAGCGCAGGAATTCTTCCCCACCTTTTTGATAAGCAGCAAGATACCACAGCGCAGGCAACACCAGCGACAGCAGCGCCGACAATCCTACGCTGACAGTTGTTTTCCAAAAGCCGTTTCCACGCATAAGCCTGAACACAAACACCACCATGCACGGCAGCAACATGCCGACAGGCCCTTTGGTCAGCACACCTCCGCTCATCAGCAATGCCGCCCAAATGCTGGGCGACCATGTACCGCCGGGATGCCGGTCAGATTGCCGGTAAAACGCATATAATGCCGTTACCACAAACATAGTCAACAGCATATCCACCCGGCATATCGTGCCTGAACGGAACAACTCAAAGCTTCCGGCAGTAATCAAAGCCGCTGCCATGGCAAGATTCACCGTGGCCCGGCGCGCATAAAGCCGGAACCCGGTAATTACCATTATAATGACTGCCAACGCGGAAGGGAGACGTGACAGGAACTCCGTCACCACTCCGCCGTTAAGGCTTCCGAACAATGCTATGCACCATGCAAGCATCGGCGGCTTATACGGGATTTCAGCCCCGAACGTTACCGGTAGCACCCAGTCGCCGCTCTGAAGCATTGCCACGGCGATTACCGCCTCACGAGGTTCACCCTTGGTGCTATAAAGGTTCTCACCAAGGAATGGGATAAATGTTAGAATCAAAAGCCCAGCCACCAGCAGGGTTTCCCACCCTATCCTGGTAGGACTCAATCTGTTTGAAGCCGACATATCTGCCATGGTATATGATTACAAAAAAATGCTTACTGCAAAAGTAAGCATTTTTTAGCTATGATACGCCATCCACCCGAATCATGACAGAATTTATACAGGTAAATAATATCTGTTTCCTATTCTATACTTAATTGCCGAAACTGAGTGTAGTGTAAAAATTCCCGCCATATTGCGAGTTGAACGAGAGGGTGACGAAACGGTTCGCCGGGCCATACCATGTAGCCGACATTATCCCGCCCTGGTTCACTGTCTGCACAGGCATGCCATATTGGGCTGTAAAGGTGTTGTACAGGCTGTTATACCTGCTCATATCGTAATAGGCCGACGGATATGTGAACTGCGACCCTGTCAGCACCCCGTTGTTATAATAGAGCGCGGCATCGGGCCATGTATAGTTCATCTGCGGCACATTAGAAAGATATATCACATCGTTACCATAGCTGCTCACATTGTAACCGCTGTTGACCAACGCATTTATCGAAGCGCCAATAGCCGTGCCGAGAGCCACGCCGAGGATAGTGCCGAACACGGGGCCACCACTGCGATAATGCCACCGTGGAGGAGGCACCGGGCGGCAGAAATGCCCGAAAAACGGCACATGGTGGTGAAAATGGGCATGATGCCGCTTCGGCGGCGTAGGACGCCCCGGACGGAATCCCGCATGCCCGGGGCGGTAATTGCCACCGGGACGATGCCCGTTACCCGCTCCGGGATGGTGAGAACCATGACCCGGGACAGTGTGCCCGGGACGGTGATTGTTGTTGCCGGGCTTAGACGGACGGTGGTTGCCTGGCTTGTTATTCCCCGGACGATCATTGCCAGGGCGGTGATTTCCCGAACCATTATTGTTACCTGGACGGTTATGGCCATTCCCGGCACCCGGTTTCGACGGGCGGTTACCCGGAGTGTCAGGCCGGTGATTCCCATTAGCTCCCGGACGCCGGCCTCCCCCATGACCGTTGTTGCCGGGACGCGATGCCCCGTGAGAGTGATTCGAACCGCCACCTGAATTCGAGGTTGAGCCATGCGCCTGACGCCCACGGGTCTGCGCATCAGCCACAGGCGCCGCCACCATGGCAAACGCTATTATAAAAGCTGTAACAGTCTGTATAATCTTCTTCATAATCCGGGTTCTTTTAAATCCTTAGAATGCCAATCCTACCGAAAGGTTTAACACATGCACCTGCCGTTTCGTTTATTTTCCATATTTTTGCATGCAGATACATCAAACATTTACCCACCGTTTATTGTCCTTTAATTAAAAGGAACGATTACCTGACTTCGACAGTCACCCTAATACAGAAATCCGATTATGATGATTAGATTTATCAAACGGCATGCCATTGCAATAGCACTTACATTAGGTATCGCCCCCGCCGCATTGCTGGTATCCTGCAATTCCAAGCCAGAAGCCATCAACCGTATGGTCAAAGAACTGAATTCCCCACAGTTTAAAGCGAAGGAGATGGAAACAGGGCTGTTTACAGATTCGTCCGCGAAATTGGACGGCGACACATTGACCCTTACATTTTTCTGCCGCCCGGAATTGAATCTATCATCCGTCACACCCGACAAACTGCCGACGCTGAGAGAATCGGCTGTGCAGGAATTCAAAACATACCTTTCCGACAGAAGTTTCAAAGAGGGTATTGAAGCATTGCGCGACAACGACATGTCCCTGAGGCTGATATGGCAGGATACTGCGGGAAAATCCGTAAGTATCGACCTTCCGCCAGCCGAAATCCTCGGCAACGGCACAGCTGGGTCATAATCCCCTTTTAAGCCACGAGCCTTTCAAAAGCCTCCATAGGAATATCGTGCCACGGAAGCAAAGCTCGATGCACATTGCCAGCCACACCCCGTCAAGCCCCATCGACGGGGCGAGAAAGGCAGCTATGGGGAGACGCACCAGCCATATACTCGAAAAGTTCATAGCCGCAGGCACTATCGTATCCCCTACCCCGACCATTACCCCATAGGCCACAATCGATGCTGCGAACATCGGTTCGGCCCAGGCCTCGATGCGCAGAGCCGAAGTCCCGAGAGCCTGGATGTCGGTCACCGGCGACAACAATGCCATCACCGCAGGGGCACATAGCCAAAGAATCACCCCCATCACGGTCATAACCGCCATCCCAAGCCCTACGGTGAGATAACCGAACTGACGCGCAAGGTCTTTACGTTTAGCCCCGTAGCTTTGCCCAACCAAAGTAGTGGCGGCATCACCGATACCGTATCCGGGCATATAGCACAATGCCTCGGCGGTCACGGCAAACGCATTTGCAGCAATTGCCATCACCCCCAAAGGCGCCACTATCACGGTGACCATTATCTGCGCCCCGCATATGACTGCATGCTCAAGTGTCATTGGTGCCGACACCTTCAACGCATTGCGTAGCACGGTTCCTGTCGGGATAAAAGCCCTGCGGCTCCTGTCTTCAACACTCCCGGATAGCGCCTTCCGAAGCCGCGACACCTTCCCGAATATGGCCAAATCTTCCTGACGCCAACAAGCATACCACATCACAAGGGCGGCGGTAACGACCTCGGCACAAACAGTGCCAAGTGCTGCACCCAACACCCCCAGTCCGGCACCCGGAATCATGACATCGATACCGCACAAAGCCACTTCACGCGACGGGAATATCAGGAAATAATTGAATATCACGTCAAGCAGGCACATCATTACATTCAATGCCCCTGCGGTCTTCATATTGCCCGAAGCCCTAAGCATGGCACCTCCGAGGTAATTCAGCGTAAGCAACGGGAGTGCGCCGACAAACACCATAAAATATACGGTTGCCTTATGGTTGACCTCGGCAGTGCCGCCAAGCCATCCCGGAAGCGGCGACGCGATGGCTACACCGATTAGTGCCATCAACATTCCGAAGGCAAGCGACGCAGTGATGCCCTGGCGCAACACACCACGTGCCGAGGCATAATCTGCCGCACCTATCCTATGCGACACCTGAACGGAAAAACCCACGGTGGCAGCAGAGCATATACCCCAAAACAGCCAAAGACTTGTAGAAACAAGCCCTACAGCGGCACTGTCGTCAGCACCGAGGCGTCCCACCATCGCCGCATCTATATATTGCATCATTATGCTCGACAGCTGCGCCATAATGGCCGGCCACGACAGTTTCGCGGTCAGCAAAAGCCTTTGCCGGAACGTCAGCGGCGCCCCGCTCTGTATCAGTTTAAGCATAATGTGTCGGTATTAACGCCATAATCCCATCCCCCCGCTTTAACGGCGTTGATGATTTACATTATTTGCAATAAGTATGCCGCAGATAATATAAAGCCGGATTATACCTTTCATGCGTAATAATTTTCATGACTTTCTTATGCCGACATCCAGTCGGCCAACCTGCGCAACCCCTCAGCAAGCACGCTACGCGGGCAGGCGATATTCAAACGCAGATAGCCCTCCTGACCATACATTTCCCCGCAGTTTACCCACACTCCGGCTTCCTTTCGCAGCCGCTCCTCCAACTCTTCCGAGGATATGCCGAGGGAACGCACATCCATCCATGGCAGATATGTGGCTTCCAGCATCGTAATGGGGAATTGCGGCAACCTTGATGCTATATACGTCCGCATAAATTCATAGTTGTCACGAATATATCCGCGCAACTCGTCGAGCCACGCCTCCCCTTCGGATGTATATGCGGCTTTCAGCCCTTCGACCCCGAACGGGTTGACGTCGCAAACCTCATTGATATTGATTGCTCTGTCGACCAACCTTCGCACCTCTTCGTCAGGACATACGATATTTGCAATCTGCAACCCGGCAGTATTAAATGCTTTCGACGGCGACAGACATACAACAGCCTGAAGCCCACCGGCATTTACCTCCCGGTCAACGAGGCCGAAAGGCACATAACGCACCCCCGGCATGGTAAGCTCGCAATGAATCTCGTCACTTACAACCCTCACCCCGTGACGGCGGCATATCTCGGCAACACGCACCAACTCATCGAAACGCCAGGCTCGCCCTGCCGGATTGTGGGGATTGCATAAAAGGAGCAACCGCACATCCGGGCGCGACGCCTTCCGCTCCAAATCATCGAAATCCATCTCATATGAAAACATCCCGTCGCCGATGTCAACCCTGCGTAGCGGGTTGTCGACAATAACACACCCGTTGTTACGTATCGACGAAAAGAAGCAATTATAAACCGGGGTCTGCACAACCACCCCCTCGCCGGGAGCCGCCAAAGCCCTGATTATCGCAGAAACAGCAGGCACAACCCCTGATGTATAAATCACCATGCGGCGGTCGATATCATACCCGTGACGACGGCTGAACCACGAGGTCAGCGCATCATAATATCCCTCACCGACCAATGTATAGCCGAACACGCCGTGAGCCACGCGACGCTGCAACGCGGCCTCGATAACCGGCGCGGTGCGGAAATCCATATCCGCAACCCACATCGGCAACACCCCTGGGTCTGAATCCCACTTATACGAACCGCTCTCTCGGCGGTCGACAACCTCGTCAAACAAACTCATATCCGCTATTCAAAAAAATATTTAAGAAATATTTAAGGAAAGGGCTGATTTAGCGACGAACCGCCCCATCCATGCGCACGCCATATCCGATACTGCCAAAACAGCTATAATAAGTAAGTCATGAAAATTATTACGCATGAAAGGCATAATCCGGCTTTATATTATCTGCGGCATCCTTTCGCCGCTTTTTATACTCATCTTCAGTCGTGTAGCCCGCTACACTCCTTCATCTTCGGACAAAAATCGTCTGAAAGTATGCTCTCAGATAATATAAAATAATTTCCACGACTTACTTAGAATTATATTGAACGGCTTTTGATGCCATATTATTTTGCAGGCAGGAAATTTGAATAAGGGTTTGCCTTATTCAAATTTCCGTGATGATTTCACAATCATTTGGTTCCAACACGTTTTTATCGATTATGACCTCACCTATCGAAAGCGCCTTTACCGACCCGGAACGAGGGTTCTTCACACTCACAATCGCCGACTTCACCGTTGCCCGCAAATCGGAATCCTCAAAGGCCAGGTCGCATTCGTCGCCCATCACACAATCCTCCATCACAAGCCCGGTGGCATAACAAAGCGGCTGGGTGCCGTTTATGCGGCAGCGCACCAGTCTGAGATTCCTGGAATGCCACCCAAGATATTCCCCCGTGATTTCCGAATCGTAGATTGTAACATTATCGGTCTCCCAAAAAGCATCCTTCGAATCAATCACCGCATTACGGATAACCACATTCCTGCAATACTGGAACGAGTAATTGCCCTGCTGGCGGTAACGGTCAATGTCGATATCCGACGAATGCATAAACAGATAGTCGGCCTTCGCCACCTCCACATCACGGAGTTTCACATCGCGGCATCCCCAAAGCGTTTCCTGCGCATCAGGAATCCGCACATCCTCCAGCACAATCCTGTCCATCTCACGAAACATCTTCGGAGCGTCAACCCGTGTGTGACGCATCTCCAAATCACGTGAATACCACAAGGCGGCACGCGCCCCGGGGGTAAACACGCAATCCGTCACCCTGAACCCGTCGGTATGCCAAAACGGGTATTTACCCTCAAACCGGCATCCGTCGGCAATGATATTGCCTGTACATTTAAGCGCCGACTCACCTGCATGGAAAACGCAGTTCTCCAACTTCACGTCATGCACTGCGAAAAGCGCACGTTCGCCACCGAACTCCTGTCCGGCCAAGGTTTTCATCTCCCTTCTTACCATTTCCCCGGTCTGTCCATTGGCAAAAACGCCATCTTCCAAACACGAAACTGAATCATTCATATATCAACAAATTTAAATTCAAGTTATTAAGCTGCGGGGAACACACCTCATCCGATTCCTGTCGATTACCGATGCATCAGCGTCCTCCTCACAATGCAAAATTACAAAAACACCATCACCCGAAAAATACCCAGGGCTGACGCATGAGATTTAACTATCCTTAAAGACTTTGTACAGATATTCA
>OFGE01002318.1_pt1 | contig 14255 bp, 14 predicted proteins | sample 1521681 | NCBI WGS metagenome assembly OFGE01 (sample SAMEA3504093, study PRJEB24116) | mouse gut metagenome | biome: mouse gut; feature: mouse-associated habitat; material: faeces | place: Denmark | collected 2011 | reverse complement strand
GAGGCGGCATGACAGGAAGTATGAAGGCCTGCAAGCGAACAGGTTCGCTTTGCAGGCCAATCTCCCGCTGGGGTACACAAATCCGAAAAGGGAGAATTGTGATAGCGTAAGGGAAAATCGGGAGTTATAATGGCATTTTCGCTGATGACAGGGCTTATTACGAACCTGTTGGCCTGATGGGCTTCACAGGCCGCATAAGAATGGAGATTCCTGATGAAAGAAAAAAGAAAGAAAACAGCGGCCGGATGGATTGTATTGGCCGTCTTAGTGGTATTGCTCCTATTGGGGGCATGGTATTTGTTCCTGGGAGGGAAAATCAAAAACGCCGACAACGAAATAGTCTACGGAGAAGAGGGCACAAATTCCCTTGTGGTCTATTTCTCCAGGGAGGGGGTCATACCGGAGGGAGCGGATGCGGTCACCTCGGCATCGCCCAGCTCTAACCGATATGGGGCAACCAGCGACACGGAAGCCGCCGCAGGGATGATCCAGCAGCTTACAGGGGCGGACATGTTCCAGATTCATACGGAGAGGTACTACCGCAGCGCCTTTTGGGGGACCGCGGCTACCGCCTGGATTGAAGAGGCCCTGGATCTGAGGCCCGGACTGGCGGCAATGCCGGAAAGCCTCGACAAATATAACGTGATTTATGTGGGGTATCCCATCTGGTGGTTCAACGCGCCCATGGCCGTGGGGACATTTCTGGAAAGCTATGACCTGAATGGGAAGACGGTGGTGCCTTTCTGCACCAGCACGGACAATGGCATAGATGTCAGCATGGACTATATCCGCGGGGCTGCAGAGGGAGCGGCGGTCCTGGAGGGATACCGTGTCCATAATGCCGATGTGGACGATGTGGCGGCATGGCTTCAGCGGATCGGCATGCTGGAACAGCCGGGCGGGGCGCAGGCTGCGGGAACCGGCTCGGCAGAATCGGGAACAGGGTCAGACCCGGAAACGGAGCCAGCATCGGAAGCAGACGGGCTCCCTTATGTGACGGAGGGGGAGGAGGTCTACTGGGGCTTTTTGGTTGACAATGTGCTCCACTCCGCGGATGCGGGGGACATCCACTATAATGTGTATCTGCCGGAAAGCTATGACGGCAGCAGGCCGTATGCCCTGTATTTCACGCTGCCAGGCTACAAAGGCCTATATTTCCAGGGCGTTGCTGCCAATATCCGGTCGGAAGAATTCGGGTTCGAGGCGCAGAAATACAATGACGAGATGATCATAGTCGCGCCGCAGCTTGGCGACTGGGGAGAGACCTCGGCTATCCAGACGATTGCCCTGGCGGAATATTTCCTGGAGCATTACAATATCGACCCGGCGAAAGTGTATGGGAACGGCTATTCGGGCGGCGGGGAGACCATGTCCATCGTGATGGGGATGCGGCCGGACCTGTTCACGGCGTATCTCCATGTCAGCTCCCAGTGGGACGGGGAATACGGGCCTGTGGCCAGGGAGCGTCTTCCGGTCTATTTTGCAATAGGCAGGGATGACGAGTATTACGGCTCCGCCAAAACCCAGGATGCCTATGACACTCTTTATGCACTGTACGAGGAGCAGGGGCTGACGGAAGACGAAATCGATGCCCTGCTTGTCCTGGACATCAAGGAGCATGACTATTTTACGGACAGGAATGTGTCCAACGAACATGGGGGCGGCGGGCTGTTTGCCTATGATGAAGAGATCATGGGGTGGCTGTTCTCAAAGAGCAGGGATTCTTAGGGGCAGTAAAGAGCAGGGATGAAAAAGCACAGGGACGAAAGCGGCCAACCCGTTGTGGACAGAAGAATGCCCGGTTCCAATAAATAGGATGAAAACACGGAGGTGACAGATGAAAAAGAAAATTTTTCCACCTGTGCGGTTGCGAGTGGTTAGGAGCGGCAATAAAAAAATGACAAAATAATTCCTATATTCTTCCATCTGCGTTATAATGATTCCGTAGCTTTGCTGACAGCAGGAACGGAGGAGTGTCTGGGATGAAAATAAAATTCACTGCAGAAATCATAGATGATGACGGAAACGTAGTTGGAAAACGCACCAGTGAGGAAGGGGGCATACCTTCCATGGAAACATTTGATATTTCCACCAGGGAAGGATTCTTAAGGGATTTCGACCTGCTGGAGAAGGCGGTGCTGAAAGCAAGGAACCGAATCGGGGCAGATGCTGCAGATGAGATCCTTAAGGGTACTTTAAAAAAAACAGCGGATTCCGGAACCGGGAAAGAGAGACAGCTGTAGAGTCCGAACTGGGCAGAATCCCCGTCTGTCTCATGGATGATATGGCGCAGTCCCTGCGGCCAAAGGAAAGGGTCTGCAGTACCGGTTATATGGAATTGTCCTGCAGGCTCTGCACAAAGCTCAGTTACCGGAATGCGACAGAAATGCTCAATCTTTTTCAGCACCGTGATGCCGGTGAGGCCGTAAAGCTGCGCACCCTTTCCGACAGTGTGGAGCGTGTCGGGGAACAGATATCCGCCAGGCTGGAAGAGACGACGCAAAGGGTCCTTAAAATGTACGGGTTTGACAGCGGAACCGGCAGGCCCATGGAAGGGGCCTGCCTTTCTGCCAACATCACCTCCCCTGCCATCCCGGAAAAGACGGAGGCTGACATACGGGCAGTGGCCAGCATCATCGGTTCAGTCAACGCCTCCCGTGATGAGAAGATACCGTTCACGGCGCAGGAGCTGGATATGGAACCCTCACCATTGGGATGTGTGTATGTATCCATAGACGATGTCGGGGTAAAACATCAGAAGGACTCCCGCAGCCAGGAAGCGCAAAAGGATGCAAAGTATGTGGAAAATACAGTGGTCCATATCCAGCATGGGCAGGGCACATATGCCCTGACAGCGTGCGGCATGAAAAACGCAATGAAAGCGATGCTGGCATTCCTGGTCTTCAATGGGCTGCTGAAGAACAGGCTGGTGTTTTTTACGGATGGCGCAAGGAACATCAAAAGCAGCATTGAGGAAATGTTCCCGTTCCATCCATATACTGTGATCCTGGACTGGTACCATTTAAAGAAAAAATGCCAGGAGCTGCTGAGCATGGCGGTAAAAGGGAAGGACATGCGGAATAAGACCCTTGAAAAGCTGCTGCGGATTCTGTGGGTGGGGGATGTAAAAAACGCAGTAAGTTACCTGGAATCCCTGCCGTCTCCTGTGATAAAGAACCAGAAATGGCTTGATGAACAGATAAACTATCTGAAACGGAAGGAAAGCAGCATAACCTGTTATGCTGTGAGGGCAGGGCTTGGCCTGCGCAATTCCAGCAATCCTGTGGAAAAAGAAAATGACATGTTGGTGGCGCAGCGCCAGAAACATAACGGCATGTCGTGGTCAAAGCATGGGAGCAGTGCCCTTGCTGCTATCGAAATGGTCTATCAGAATAACTATGAGGATATCTGGTTCCGACAGGGACAGATTTCTTTTATAATGCCCCAAAAAGGAACAAATCCATTGGATCTGTGTGCCTAATTTTGTGGTATGACTATAAAATCTAACCGCACAGGTGGAAATTTTTTCAAGTATTGGTTCTATCTTGTCATGGAAAAGCTTCATTTCCTGTTGTATTTTATTCATTTTACAATTCACCAAATTGTTTCATACTGTTATCTTCCCTTACCAATAACGCATACAAAATTCTATTAAATTATGCTTAACCTCCCTTTTCCTTGCCCGTGCCCTGGACAGCCTTACTTTTTCATAGCAGGTTCTTCTCTATGTAATGCGCCACGCCGTCCATGTCATTGCTCTGCGCCACAATGTCCGCCGCGGCCAGGGCTTCGGCAATGGCGTTGGAGACAGCCACGCCTGTTCCGCAGTTCTTTATGGCCTCGATGTCGTCATAGTCGTCACCGAAATATATGGCTTCCCTGTTGTGGATTCCCACCGCTTCCAGCATGACACGGATGCCGTTCCATTTTGTGGCGGCCGTGCTCATGACCTGTATCAGCTTCCCTTCCGCCACTGTCATATAGGTATCCGGCGTCAGCGCCCTTTCCACTTCCGGCTGTATGGTCTCTCCCTCACGGCTCAGCAATATCTTATAGATGGTGCTTTCCGTGGGCAGCGCCGGAAATCCTTCAAACGCCCTGACGTTCCATTCCGGAATCGGTTTATTGGAGAAAGCCCCTTCCCCTGTCTCCATGGACAGAGCCACATCCGGTATATCCACCACCCTGCGCAATATGGCCTCCGCGCTGCGGGGTGCGATGCCGTTTTCCAGCACTCTGGAGGGAAGGATGATTCTTGCGCCGTTCAAAGTCGTCAATGCGTCAAACCCGACCTGGCTCCGGTATGTCAGAACAGCCCTTTCCGGGCGGGCCGTGGCCGCCATGAGGGGCATCCCCCTGTCATGGCATTTCTTTAAAACAGCGCATGTGTACTCCGATATGGATTTGTCCGTGCGCAGCAAAGTCCTGTCTAAATCTGTGATGATTGCTTTCATGGGTTCTGCATGACCTTTCCAATAATCATTCCTATGCTTGGAGTGTTCAAAACGGATAGTCCAACTTGGATAGGCATAGCTGTATTAGAGCTTTGGTGCCTATATTTTTGCCCTGTCGGTATTTTATCCTTTTTGCATTTTTATAGGCACAGGGAATGAGGTCTACGTTGTCCTGTTTGATACACTCGACGGGAAATGTACGGGCGTTGCCGGAGCACCGCCAGGCATCAAATCCGCAGGACTTTACGGCTACTGCAAAGGGAAAAAATCACTCCTCCCGCATTTCGCCGGTTTCGTCATTCAATAGATATACCCGGCTTTCTTCCTCCATCCTATAGCAAATGACATGATAAAGCGCTCCGTCCCTGACCGTCAGGCCGTCATAAAAGATATAATCTCCCTCCCATGCGTCTGCCTGGCTTTCGTTGTCTGTCCCTTCCTCCCCAATCTTCCCCGTTCCCGGCACGGTATAGTAATAATCCGGCAGTTCCACGCCTTTCAGCAGCTCATATCCTGTCTTCTGCCATGGCGCATAGGGCAGATCCGCCTTTTCCCCATTCCCGGCCATGGCATCCATGAAACGATCCAAAGCCTCCTCGGCGGTCATGTCTGTGTCCGGCTTTTCCTCATATAGGGAATAAGACACGTCATACAGTTCCGTCCGGGGGAATGCCTTGTGAAAAGGATGCGCCGCGTCCGCCAGATTGACCCTCACCATGCGGAAGCCGTCCATGGCAATGGCATAGGCAGACCATGTATCATGCTCCCTGTCTGTCACAGATACGTCATAGCCATCGGCAAAGCGGCTGTCCCCCACGCTGATGCTCTTTGCCTGCTCCAGCTCCCCATTCCGGCAGCGATAAATCTCCGTAGCCGTGGTACCGGTGCTGCTTCCCCAGCTTTGCTTCAGCATCAGGTAGCCGTCTCCCATAAAAATGCCGCGGTAAGGGTCCCCCCGCATCCCGCCGGCATCTGCGCCGCTTAGGTAAGGCACTTCGGCCATCTCCCGCATGGAACCGTCTTTTTGCTGCAGCAGGACATACAGGCGCCGGGTATCCGCATATAGTTCGTCCTGCTCTTGCTCCCCGAATGTCCCGTCTATCACAAAGGCCATATCCCTTCTGCCGTCACCGTCCAAATCCCCTTCCGCATAATCGATGCATGTATATTCCGTGACTTCGGGATGCTCTTTTTCTATCCAGGCTTCTGCGGATTCTGTCTTCTCCTCCGTGGGCTCGCAGCTTTTCCAGAAAAGCAATGGCACCTCCCACAGAGGCTGCAGGTCGGTACAGGGATTTCCGGATACCGATGCGAACATCAGTTCTTCTTTCCCGGCCAGCGGTGACAGATCCGAAATCCTGTTGTCCGAAAGGCCTGCCTGGTTCAGATGTGCCAGGCCGCTGAGGGCGGAGATATCGCTGATTTCGTTTCCGTCCAGAGCAAGGTCGAACAGCTCCGTCAGGCTTTCCAAGGGCGAAATATCCTGTATCCGGTTCTCGGCCAGCCCCAGCCGCTCCAGCTTGGTAAGGCCTGTCAGCGGCGTCAGGTCTGTAATGGAATTGTTGTTCAGGTTCAGGCTGCGGAGCTGGGTCAGTCCGCTCAGGAAACCGATATCCCCGATCCCGCAGTTCTGTAGTCCCAGATCCTGGAGCCTGGTCAGCTTTCCCACCGCTTCCAGGTTCCGGACGTGGGAATTGCCGCTGAGCGCCAGCTCCACCAGGCTCTGCAGGTTTTCCAGGACGGCGAGGTCTTGGACTTCTGTCTCATACAGGGACAACCGTTCCAGTTGTGTCATCTCTTGCAGGAATGTGATGTCCTTGAGCTGGCAGTTTGGCAGATAGAGCTCCGTGACATGTGGCATTTCTGCCAGGAAGGAAAGGTCTGTCTCTTCTTTGGCATGGTTCTGGATGCTGAGTCTTTCCAGTCTGGGAAGTCCTGCAATGGGGGTAAAGTCCGCAACCGCGGAATCGTCCCAGGCATCAAAATCCAGGGACAGGCTTTTCAGATTCGGCAGATTGGGCAAATCCTCCAGCGAATGCAGGGCGCTGTCTCCGGATGGCTTTTTCAGTACCAGTTCTTCGCATTGATGCAGCTTGTGCAGGATTGTTTCCTCGGTATCCTGGCTGTGGATGTCCGCCGCATACCATACGCAGTCCCGGAGTCCTGGATCCTTTATCAGCCGGGCCAGGGTCTGTTCTGCGCTGGGTTCTGTACTGTCTTCCTCTGTTGTCTCCGGCGTAAATGGAATGTCCTCCAGGACTGCCGTCTCCGGCGCATCCCCGTGTGCCTGTCCTGTCTCCCGGGCGGTTGGCTTGCTGCATCCGGTCAGGAATAAAACGCAGAGCATTGCTGCTATCGTTGGATATGCATGATTCATGCTATTTTGTCACTTTCTTCCTTTTTTCCGTTTATCTGTCGGACTTCCTGCACTTGTTTCCAGTATAGTGCAATGTAAATATCCCCTATGTTCATTGCGGCTGATAGCTTTGATTTATACTGACAATCACCAAAATCTGCCAGGCAGCCCGACTCACGAGCGAAAACCAATGAGAATCTTGCGGAAAATTTCATCGCTCGTGAGTATAGGGTATTTTATCATATTTTATATGAACGGGCCACTATATTTTTCAGTCCTTTAAAATAACCAGCTTATTCTGGCAATCATCGCCTTTCATCCCCTGCCCTCTTCCTTCCTCCTGCAGTCAGTCTGAGCCGGGCCGTCGATGAGGCGGCCTTCCCTGCGGAACCGGGAGCCATGGCAGGGGCAGTCGTAGCTCTCCTCCTCCGGGTTCCACTCCAGCCTGCAGCCCATGTGGGGGCAGTTTGGAACGATCTCTCTGTCCCCCGAAGGCAGGAGATGCTTTGCCAGGCCTTTCACCGTATAGGCGCCGTGCACGGCCAGCCCTTTGGCCGCCTGTGCCGTGAAGCGCCGGCGGGGTGAAAAAATATCCCCTTCCGGGCATTCCCGCCCGCCGATCAGAGACGTCAGGATGCGGGCGCTTACCATGGCCGTGGTCATGCCCCATTTTCCGAAGCCCGTGGCCACATACCAGCATGGCCTACGCCTGGAAAACCTGCCGATAAAGGGAAGCCCGTCCAGGGTCACGCAGTCCTGGGCTGACCAATGGGCTGTTTCCCTGCATCCGGGATAGATTTCCTCCGCCCTGCCCCGCAGCAGCATATAGCCCTGTCCCGCGCCGTCCTTGCGGCTCACCCCTGTCCGGTGGCCTCCGCCCCCCAAAAGCAACAGATCCCCGCTGCTCCGGAAGGAAAGCCCTCCCTGGTCGATGCCCAGGTACATGCCCTCCAGCCTCTCCGCCCCTTCCAGCGCCAGCACATAGCTCCGTTCCTGGTGCATTCTGGCAAAATACCAGCCAGGCACGTTGAGGAAAGGGTAATGGGACGCGAACACGATATGCTCTGCCGTCACCGTCCCCCTGGCCGTCTCCACCCTTCTGCCCTCCACCTTCAGCACTTTCGTCTGCTCGTAGACTTCCACTTCCTCCGCCATTCCCGCCAGGAATTTCAGCGGGTGGAACCTGGCCTGTCCCTGGAACCTTGTGACGCCCGCCACCGGGAAGGGGAGCTCACAGCCTGTCCCAAAGGTTGCCTGTATGCCCAGGGATGCAGCCGCTTCTGTCTCCTGTTTCAGGAGCTCCGGCCTGGTCTGGGTATAAAGGTATGCCGGGCATCTGGCGAAATCGCAGCGGATTCCTTTTTCCCGGATCAGCCTTTCGTATTCCCCGATGGCTGTTTCGTTGGCACTGGCGTAATGCTCTGCCATCCGGCGGCCAAATGTCCGGATGAGGCGGCTGTAGATCAGGTTGTGCTGGGACGTGATCTTCGCTGTGGTATTCTTCGTCTGCCCGCTGCCGATTCTGTCCGCTTCCAGAACAACCGTTCGGATACCCTCTTTTTGCAGGTAATATGCCGTCAGGATTCCCGCCAACCCTGCCCCGATGACCACAGCCGGCACCTCCCTGTCCCCCGGGAGCGGCTCCCGTCTCCTGATTTCGGTATCTTCCGTCCAGACTGATTCCATTTTTTCCCTCCGCTGTCCCCTTCCCTGCCTTTTGCCGTTCTGACAGGGTTGGAGCTGATTTTGATAGCATATGCCAAAATGCCTTGATTATACCGTCCGGGGACTGCCTTCCGGCCGGAAGCCTGTAAATGGCAGGCTCATGATTCCGGCTTTGGCGGTATCTGCCGCTCCTGGCAGGGAAGATTCCGGGAACTTTCCGTTGTAATGGCAGGCGTGATATCTCATTTTTTACATTAAAAAATCCCGCAGTCCTTATCTGAAAGAAACTGCGGGAGATTTCCAGAATTCACTTTTCAGCTTGGGCAATGCTCTCATTGCCGTCTTTTAGCTCGGAGCCCGCCAGTGTGGGCGGGCTGCCTGTGGCCGGCATGTCCGGCATCCTGGATAAGCCCTCCGGCATGTTTTGGTTGGCGGGTCTGACATGGAAAGCGGCCAGATCCTCTATGGCGCGTTCAATCCCCTTATGGGCATCAAAAGCGGAGTCGAACAGGTTCCTTTCTTTTATCATGAAATTCCCGGTTCTCCATTCCATCTTGCAGTCAAAATACCCTACGAACCGATTTCCCACAAGAATGGACAGCGGCCATTTCATCCCCTTTTTCTTGAAATATTCGAAGGTATAGGAGTAATCAAAAAATGTCTTCAGCCATGTCTGATCCCGCATGAGAATGTCCATGGGGGAAATGAGGCGCACTTCCTCACTGTCCCCGGTGCCGCCTCTTTCAGGTTCCTCCAGGAGGGCTCTCTTGGACGATTGGATGTAGTATAGCTTTTTCCCCACCTTCACCGGCGATATTTTTCCTTCCTGCTCCAATCGGACGAAGAAAGGCTTCACTTCGGCAGTGGGGATTCCTGTTATGTGGGATATGTGCACGGGATATGTCACTCCGAAAGAAGCTATCAGCTTATTTATGATATAGGCTCTCGCATCGTTTTTGTCCATTCCGGAATGGGGCCATTCCTTTATGCCTATGTTTTCCTTCAGGATATAGAGGGGCTCTTTGAATGTGCCCGCATTCCTGCCGCAGGTCACCAGGTCGGTCTTGCGTTTCAGTCTGTAGAATGCGCGGAATATGGGGCATGGCGGCAGCTTCATCGCTCATGGGCGAAATGGCTTTCTGCCTGTCTCTGCCTTCATTCATAGACAAAGTCGGTGCAGACGCTCATGTAGTCAATATAATCACCTAATTGGGAACTGACCATTCCCCATGCCAATTCCTGCCATGTGACTGCGTCATCGTTTGTCAGTACATACCTTGTGTATGACTGATAGGCTGCGTCCGGGCTTTCCGCGGGCCCTTCATATTTCATAAGGCATGAATAGTTCCTGATGATTTCCTCCCCATCTGAGTACCAGCGAATGGTATATTGTTCTCCATCAAAGGACAAATCAAGAATATACAGGCTCGGATCGTCGGCTTTGAGGGCTTCGGCTTCACAGGCTTCCGGGGCATATCCGGAGGGATTGTCAGGCGAATAATAATATGCAAGCCTTACCTTATCTGCCTTGCCTGACTGAGTGGCGTCATAGAATTGCTGGAATCTTTCCATGCCTTGTATTATGTCACCGTCTTCATGGGTGATGCAGCCATCTTTTTTTGCCTGTTCCAGGCTATAATCCTCCGGGAGTTCTTCCAATGGCATCAGGCTGCCTGATTGCCCGCAGCCAGTTATGGATAGGAACAGAACAGATAGGATAATTGCGATATGTTTTTTCATGGGAAATCCTCCGATTTTATGTTTCATGTGCCAGCGTCCCCTCTTTTCCTGTACACTTCCAGTATACCTTACAGAATGGCTGTATGTAAAGGGATAGGCGTATATTCATGCCAAAAGGCGCTATCTGCGGGAGCCTGTTCCCGAAAACCGGCCGTGCATGCTCTTCTTCCCCGAAAACCGGCTCCCGGGCAGAGGATTCCCGGAGCATTTGACGATTTCAGACAGGCTTTTTGATTGGTTGAACGACAGCGAGGGGATGGGGATTGTTGACCTGAACGCAGACGAGCGGAACAGTCTGCCCACTGTCAGGACAGAGGACGGGAATGTATTTGAAATCGTATGCCGCAAGGCAGCGGGAAAGGAGGACGGATGTCCGCAAACTGACCGTATGCTATGGACGTGGCAATTACAAGCAAGCTCCGCCGCAGATTCTTTTACAGGAACAGGCCGGATTCTCCGCAGGGGATAAAATCGCCGTGAAATGCCAGCAGGGGCAGTTTATCATCACAAAAGACGGTACAAGGGCAGATTCAAGGGATTCATATTTATCCCGGTAAATGAATTTGGTAAATGAATTTTTTGTAAAGACTATTCCCTCCGGAAAGTGGTTGTGGTAGAATGGAGCCAGTGACAAATCGGTGTTTAAGGAAGGATTTTATGGGAACAGGAATTCTTGTATGCGGGTTAAATGGCACTGGAAAGAGTACACTGGGAAAGGCTCTTGCAGAGAGGTTGCATTTTTATTTTATAGATAATGAAGACTTGTATTTTCCTAAAATAGACCCTGCTTATATCTATGCAGCTCCACGCACTCGTGAAGAGGTTGAAAAGCTTCTGCTCAATGAGATTGAAAAACATGAAGATTTTGTTTTTGCGTCTGTAAAGGGTGATTATGGAGAGACCATTTATCCTTTTTTTCAATATGCCGTATTGATCGATGTTCCCAAAGACGTTCGGATGAAACGTGTTAGAAACCGTTCTTTTCAGAAATTTGGTAATAGGATGTTATCAGGCGGAGATTTATATGAACAGGAAGAGCGCTTTTTTGCTTTCGTCAAATCCAGAGCCGAGAATACCGTTGAAATATGGATACAGTCTTTGAACTGTCCTATCATAAGAATTGACGGGACAAAACCCATTGAAGAAAATATAAAGCTTGTAATAAAACAGATACAAAGCTAAATCGGTGTTTGCAGATGAATTTCCTGAACTTTCCTTATTTTTCAAGGCTTTTCAAGCCACATACAGCGAAAAATAGGTTGTTTTCTAGCTAGAATCTGCATATAATATAAGCGGAAGTGAGGTGCATATAAAATGACAATAGATACAAACACCATGATTTCAATTACAGAAGCGAATCAAAATTTTTCAAAAGTAGCCAAAGTAGTTGACGAACATGGAACAGCGGTTATTCTGAAAAATAATGTGCCCAGATATCTGGTTATTGATTTCAGTAAAGCGGAAAAAGAAAAAGTTGCCAGTAATGAGGATGTATTTGCAATATCTGAACGATTCATAAAACAGAATATGGAAGCATATGGGGTTCTTGCCAAATGATTATTTTAAGCAAGGAGCAGGTGCTAAAAATACAAGGGAAACAATAAGAGAAATCTCACATGGGAATAACAGCTAATAATTCCTTTAAAAATCATCAAATCACAATCGGTGTTTGTGGAGGTATAGATATGCGGGCGATTGTCATGAGGCATGGCAAAGTGGATTTTCAATGGAAAAAATGGAGTACATCGGAACAGTTTAATAAGGACTGTCAAATGTATGATGAAGCACCGATTTGTCTTTTGTTGTCAAATGATATCCAAATAGATTCTCAAGATATTTATATCAGTACATTACAAAGAAGCAGGGATACAGCAAAGCAGTTATTTGGTGAAAGAGATTTTATTTCCACAAAGTTGCTTGATGAAGTGCCGCTATGTGCAAGTGTTATTTCAAATAAAAAGCTGCCGCTTATATTTTGGAATATTTCCGCACGTCTACAATGGTTATTTCATATTCACTCACAAAAAGAAGGCAGGAAAGAAACGGTTTATCGTGCCGAACAATTTATAAATATGATAGCAGAAAAGGGGAAAGATTGTATCATTGTTACGCATGGGTTTTTTCTGCACACGCTCCTTAGCCAAATGAAGCAACATGCGTTTAAGCTTAGTCACACCAAATTAAGCTATTCAAATGGTGAATTTGTTATTGCAGAACGGTAAATTCTTTAGGTTAGAATCACTGACGGGGCAAACGAAAAAGCAGCTCTGATTTTGCGGTAAACTGCCCTTTCGTCTGCACCATTTGCGATTTAACCTAATTGAACAAAGTGAGCGTCCCTATAGTCGGTACCTATGGACTTTCAATCTTTGTCTTTCTGGAAAATATCATATCATAATCCTGCAGGAATGGAACCTGTTTTCTGTGGTATTTGAAATTTGTGTATGGCAAACAAGCCTCCCGGAAGGAAAACTTCAGAGCCATATGATCTGGAACCAGTATTCCGTAAGGAGGCCGAGATTGCGCCTGGACAGAATGGTGTACCTGTCCATCCGGCTTTTGGACTCCCGCACATGGATCTGCATGTTGGTTCGGGAAATGTCTTCATAAATGCAGGCGGATGACTTCGGAAACCCTCAGTCCGGAAGAATACATGATGGCAAGCATCGCCTTGTACTTCAGGTCACCGGTCGAATCGAGAAGCCTGTCGATATCCTGACGTGACAGGACGGTGGAGTGCTTATGGTCAATGCGCATACGGGGAACCCTCACATCGTCCCAAAGGATATGCAGGACGTTCCTGTAAAAGAAACGGATGGCTGAGTTGTAAAGGTTGAGCGTGGTGGCTTTAAGCCCTTCCTCCTTCTTCGCAAGAAGGAAGTCCCGGACATCCTGGCCGGAAAGCTCCTGCAGGCCTTTGCCCACATAGTTCAGAAAACAGCCATCGCGCAGCGATTTTGTTCAATTGGAAGTTGGAGGTGTCTTATGAATCTATTTATTGGTAAAATCGTGAGTAGCATATTGCAAATCATTTTGTTTGTAATTGTACCTTTTATTTGGTGGTTTGTAACTGCAAGAAATCATCAAAAATTTTCACAGTGGATAGGATTAAAAAAAATTGATGGAGGTAAGAGGACATTCGTTTCTATTATTATAGTATCTATTAGTTTTCTGGTTTTGGGAGGGTTAACTCTTTATGGGATAAGAGATATTGATACAGCGACTTCCGAATTTGCAAGTCTTGGAGTAGATGCTATTCCAGCGATAGTTATATATGCTGCTTTTAATACTGCATTTCCAGAAGAAATTTTGTTTAGAGGATTTTTGTTGAAAAGGGTGGCAAATAAGTTTGGTTTTAATATAGCAAATCTAACACAGGCGTTACTATTCGGATTATTACATGGAGTGATGTTTTTTTCACTGGTAGGAGCTATAAAAGCTATTTTAATTCTTTTCTTTACGAGTGTGATTGCTTGGCTCATGGGATATATCAACGAAAAAATTTCCAATGGCTCAATTATTCCGAGTTGGATTATACATACAATTTCCAATTTGTTTTCTGGAATTTGTGCGGCATTTTCTATTATTTAAAATTTATGATACGTTTGAAAATTCGTGTTAATCGGTCTGATAAAAGTCCAAAACAGGGCGGCGGTGTCGGGATTTTGGTCTTGCCGTTCATCACTCCTTTGAGATAATCTTTCGCCGCCGTAAGCAAGATAAAGTTACATAGTTGAGAAAAGCCAAAAACATGTTCTCATAAAAGGAACAAAGAAAGGGGCGACTGATGTGTGATACGAAAATACAATGGCATCCCGGTTTCCTGGCAGCAATAGATTCAGAGTTCAAAAAGAACAGGGATGACCTCATTTATGAGAACGAATGCAATCTGAGCACTAAGCCTTAACGCTGGCTGGTTCAATCGCATGATTATATTAGGCAGTATTCAGCGTTATACAGTATAAATTTGCTCGTTTACAGATTTCGACTATGGAATTGAGATTTCCCGGCGGTAGGCTTGGCGGCAGGCCAGAGCGTAC
>OFGE01002314.1_pt1 | contig 14278 bp, 12 predicted proteins | sample 1521681 | NCBI WGS metagenome assembly OFGE01 (sample SAMEA3504093, study PRJEB24116) | mouse gut metagenome | biome: mouse gut; feature: mouse-associated habitat; material: faeces | place: Denmark | collected 2011 | reverse complement strand
TGGCGCGGTTACGGTTTGCCCTGCCATCCGTGGCAGGGCATTGCTGTGGATCGGACGGGATGCCTAAGAGCCCCTAACCCCCCCATCACAAGGCCCCAGCCGCACACCCTGCCCTCTGGCTGACGGCCCTTTTGCCAACCATTCCCTACAGTTCTCTGTAGCCCCTGCCTGACTATGGTTTTGGCTGGCTTACGGAGGGTTTCTTCGATTAAGCCGAATGGCAAAGAGGTATCCTTTAGGGTTTCTTTGATTAAGCCGAATGGCAAAGGGTATAGTACAGTGGTAAAGCAGATGTATAATGTATAAAGGATAAATAATTTAACATTTAATTCGGATTTTAAGGAGAGATTATGAATTATATGATTGGTACGAGGGGGTCTAAACTGGCGCTTGCGCAGGCTGAGTATGTAAGGGGCAGGCTTTCTAGAGCTTACCCTATGCATACGTTTGATTTACGCATTATCCGTACAGCTGGAGATAAAATTTTGGACAAGCCTCTTTCGGAAATTGGCCAAAAAGGCATATTTGTTAAAGAAATTGAATCTGAAATTCTGGATGGAACTGTTGATATTGGCGTGCACAGTATGAAAGATATGCCAGGCTGCCCTGCACCTGGGCTTATATTTACGGCTGCCTGGACGCGGGAGGATCCAAGGGACGTGCTTGTTTTGCGCGAAGCGGGTTCGCTGCAGGAGCTGCGGGAAGGGGCAGTGATTGCAACCGGAAGTAAGCGCAGAAAGTTACAGTTAAAGGGTTTGCGCCCGGATTTAAATATTGTGGGGATACGGGGAAATGTGGATACACGCCTAAAAAAAATGCATGAGGAACAGTTGGATGGCCTTGTGCTAGCTGCTGCCGGACTGCACCGTTTGGGTATGCAGCGGATGATTACGCAGTACCTTGATCCAGAGGATGTGGTACCTGCCCCTGCCCAGGGTGTTTTGGCGCTGGAGATCCGGGCTGGGGATACGGGGCTTTTTGACCTTTTAAATGCGCTGAGTGATGCGGATTGTGCGGGTGAAATAAATGTGGAACGCTTGTTTTTGCAGGAAATGGGAGGTGGCTGCCATCTTCCCGTAGGCGCATTTTGTAGAAGGGTAAAAGAAGGGGGGTATAGCCTTTTGGCTATGTTTGGCAATGAAGGCGGAAGCCGCATGGCGAAGGTTTCAGTAGCTGGGGGCAATCCGGGGTGCCTTGTCCAAGAGGCTGCTGTGTGTATCCGCCGTCAAATTGCGGGAACGGTGTACCTTGTCGGCGCAGGGCCGGGCGATCCGGGGCTGGTTACGGTAAATGGCTTGAAGGTTATTAAAAAGGCGGGATGCATTGTGTATGACAGGCTGGTTCCTGTGGAGCTGTTAAGCGAAGCGCCGGACGGCTGTGAATTGATTTATGCAGGGAAAGAAAATAGAAGGCATGTGATGGAGCAGGAGGAAATTAACCGTCTGCTGGTGCAAAAAAGTATGGAGTATGATACGGTTGTCCGTTTAAAGGGAGGGGATCCTTATGTATTTGGGCGGGGCAGTGAGGAGGGCATTTATTTGACGGGGCATAGCGTGCCGTTTGCTGTTGTCCCCGGGGTTACTTCTGCTGTTGCAGCCTGTGCCTGTGCCGGGATTCCGGTTACGCACCGTGGGATGGCGTCAGGTTTTCATGCCGTTACTGCCCATAGCCAAAATGGCGGACTGGCGGATATTGATTTTGAGGCGATGGCGGCGGGACGGGATACCTGCATTTTTATGATGGGGTTAAGCAAAACGGCGGAAATCGTAGATCGGCTGATGGGGGCTGGAATGCCGCCGGATACGGCTGCGGCTGTGATTTCGTGTGCCTGTACGCCGGATCAGAATGTCTGCGTATCGGATTTAAGGCATATTTCAGAAGTGGTAAAAGAGGCGGGGATTTGTGCCCCGGCAGTTATTGCAGTCGGGGAAGTGGTTTCGCTGCGGAAAAAGCTGGATGTGCCTTTGTATTGGCCTCTGGCAGGGAAACATTACCTGATTCCTAAAATAGGGGCGAAAACGACGAGGCTTGCAGAGCTTTTGCGCGAAAAAGGCGCGGGTGTACAGGAATTAAAAGTCGGGCAGATTGTGTATACAAAAAGGCGCTTTACGGCGGAGGAATTAAGAGGCATAAGCTGGCTGGTTTTTACCAGTAAAAACGGCGTAGAAGCCTTTTTTTCGGCTATGGGGGCAAGCGGGCTGGATCTGCGGCTGCTCGCCGGATGCCGGATTGCGGTGGTTGGGAAGAAGACGGGGGAGGAGCTCATGCGGCATGGGCTGTATGCTGATTTGATGCCGGAGGTGTTTGAGGGTAAGGCCCTTTTGGCTGTGTTAAAAGGGCATGTAAGGGCAGGTGAGTGCGTCTGGTATGTAAAAGCGGCAAATGCGGATCATTATTTGCGGGATGCGCTTACCGGAATGTGCAGGTTTAAAGAGGTTGTACTCTATGAAAACAGGGCGCAAAAGCCTGATTTTGCCTATATCCGGCAGGAACAGGGGTTTGATGGCGTGCTGTTTACCTGTGCTTCTTCGGCAGAGCGTTTTTTGGATGCGGTCGGAGAGGATGCTAAGCGGTACGGCAGGTATTATTGTATTGGGGAAAGGACAATGGATTGTTTGAAAGGGCGCGGGATACAAGGGGGGTTTTTGGCAGGGCAGGCTTCCTATGAGGGGCTGGTGGAGTTGCTGCTGGCCGAAAATAGTGTAGGAAAGGAGCATTTTAGGTATGAATAATTTCCGGAAATTACTGATTGGGGACAGGCATTTTTATAAAATGATCCTATTGATTGCAGTTCCGGTTATGATTCAAAACGGGATTACGAATTTTGTAAGCTTGCTGGATAATATTATGGTAGGGCGCGTTGGTACTGGCTGCGTTTCTGCAGCAGGCATTTTTGGGTGGCAGCGGCTGCAACGGTAATTGCACGGTTTGTAGAGTGCGGCATAATTGTAACCTGGACACATGCGCATAAGCAGAAAAATCCGTTTATGGAGGGCGCTTATCAGAGGATGGCTGTCCCCAAAGGGCTTGTAAAGCAGATTTTATTGAAGGGAAAGCCGCTTCTTGTCAATGAAATTATGTGGTCGCTTGGCACGGCGGCGCAGTTTATCCGGATTGCGTCTGCAATGATGCCGTTGTATGCGTTTCTGCATGCAGCGTATTTTACCCTGCGTTCCGGAGGGAAAACATTTATTACCTTTTTATTTGACAGTGTGTATATGTGGGTGGTGGATATCCCGCTGGCGTTTGTGCTGACAAGGTTTACGGGGATGGATATTGTATGGGTATATTTTTGCTGCCAGGCAATTGAAATTTTTAAATGTATCATCGGGTTTGTCCTGGTGAAAAAACGGGTTTGGGTGCAGAATATGACGAATGTGGGTGATTGATATGGAATATCGCAAGAGGAATGGGAAAAATAGCAGGCAGCCATTTGCCGGGGTGGTTTTTGGCGTGCTTGTAGCGGGGGCTATTTTACTTTTGAAAGCTGGGATTTTAAATGGGGGTATCCCTGGTTTGGCAAGAGGGGGTGCGCAGGATGTCGAGACGTATGCGACGGAAGGCCACGGTACAGAATTAGCGGGCTTTGAGCATAAAAACCCGGTGGAAAATGCCCCTGATTTTCAGGAAAAGGCAGGGGCCAAGGATACAGAAGCTATAGAAGCGGCGGTTTTGGAGCAGGAGTACCAGAGGGTTTTAGGCCTTTCCGCGGGGGAGCTTGTGTCTGCCGGGATAGTAAGGGAAGAGCTTGCCGATCGTTTGTTTTATGCGGCGGGGATTGACGAGGCGGTGTTAGGCCGTATTAACGGCAAATCCTACACGCCAAATGAAACAGTTCTGCCTGCGGATTTGTCTTATTTACGGATGCTTTATTTTGGGCCGGATCAAAATACTTATGTGGGTGAAATGATTGTAAATCAGGCTATTGAAGCGGATATCCTGGAGATTTTTCAAACACTCTATGAAAACCGCTATCCAATTGAAAGGATGGTGCTGGTGGATGATTATGATGCAGACGATGAAGCGTCTATGCAGGCGAACAATACATCCGCCTTTAATTATAGGACGATTGCGGGAAGCAGCAGGCTGTCGAACCACAGCTATGGCATGGCAGTGGATGTAAACCCTAAATACAACCCATATGTAAAAACGGACTTGAATGGGGGGATAGCCTGCCAGCCCAAGGGCAGTGAAGCATATGCGGACCGTGGAGGAGATTTTTTATATAAGATCGATGAACAGGATTTGGCATATAAGCTATTTACAGATGCCGGGTTTACCTGGGGAGGAAGCTGGGACAGTGTAAAGGATTACCAGCATTTTGAAAAAACACGCTCTAGTACTCCATCCGGATAGGAATTGAAGTCTGGAAACCAGGGGCATACAGCCGCATGTAACGAACCAGTTTATAGGAGCAGAATTTATACTTAATTCTGCATTGATTTTGGATCCGTTTTTGGATACAATAGTTTTAACAGTTTTTCCAGGCAGGTCATAATTTGCCGGAACATGCGATAGGATAGACTATAAAATGATGGAGGTTACTATGTTGGAATTATTGAAAGCAGTGTTTTTCGGAATTGTGGAGGGCATTACCGAATGGCTTCCCATTAGCAGTACAGGGCATCTTATTTTGCTGAATGAGTTTGTCCGGCTAGACGTGTCGGAGGAGTTTTTTAGCATGTTTGAAGTCGTGATCCAGCTGGGGGCGATTTTTGCTGTTGTAGTGCTGTTTTGGAAGCAGATTTGGCCGTTTTCTGCGAAAGAGAAGTGCTTTATCCGGCAGGACACATTTATTATGTGGTTTAAAATCGTCGTGGCATGTATTCCGGCAGCTGTGGTGGAACTGGCATTTGGAGATGTGATCGAGGAACTATTTTACAATTATCTGGTTATTGCGCTTGCTCTCATTGTATTTGGCGTAGCATTTATCTGGATCGAAAACCGCAATAAAACAAAGTGCCCGAGGGTGCAGTCTATTGCAGAGATTACCTGGATGACGGCGTTTTGGATTGGTATGTTTCAGGTAATTGCAGCCGTATTCCCCGGAACAAGCCGTTCGGGCGCAACGATTTTAGGAGGGATCCTGCTTGGGGTTTCAAGGGGGATCGCAGCGGAATTTACGTTTTTTTTGGCAATCCCGGTGATGTTTGGCGCAAGCCTGATGAAGCTTTTAAAATTTGGGCTTACGTTTACTTCAGCGGAGCTTGTGATACTGCTTATTGGGATGGCGACGGCTTTTTTAGTATCGCTAGTAGTCATCCGGTTTTTGATGGGGTATATCAAAAAGCACGATTTTAAGGTATTTGGCTGGTATAGGATTGCGCTTGGGGCATTAGTGCTTTTATATTTTACATGGAGAGGATAGGGTGGATATATGAAACCAATTTTACCAGAATCAAGGTATCACCTGATACCGCTTGACGAGATCGGCGGGTATAAGGTTAGGCCTGGCATTTTTGAAATCAACGGGGCGACGGCTATCCCGGGCGGGGTGAATTTTACTATTCACTCTAACCAGGCGACTTGCTGTGAGCTGCTTTTGTTCCACAGGACGGAGCATGAGCCCTACGCGGTGATACCGTTCCCGGAAAATTACCGTGTCGGGAATGTGTATTCGATGATTGTATTTGGACTTCAGATTGAGGAGTTTGAGTATGCATACCGGGTAGAAGGGCCGTTTGATCCGAAAAACGGGCTGATTTTTAACAGGGAAAACGTGCTGCTGGATCCATATGCAAAAGCAGTAACGGGGCAAAGCGTCTGGGGAAGGCGAGTGGAGTCTGTAAAGAACCCATACCATGCAAGGGTGGTAAGGGATGATTTCGATTGGGAGGACGCCAAGCCGCTGCTGACGCCACTAGAGGATACAGTCATTTATGAAATGCATGTGCGGGGATTTACGAAGGACATTTCTTCCGGTGTGCGAAGCCCAGGGACGTTTGAAGGGATTATTGAGAAAATCCCGTACCTATTGGAGCTTGGCGTAACGGCAGTGGAGCTGATGCCGATTTTTGAATTTGACGAAATGAAAGATTTCAGGGAGCATGGCGGCAAGCAGCTTTTGGATTATTGGGGCTATAATACGGTCAGCTTTTTTGCGCCGAATACCAGCTATGCGTCGAAGGTGGAGTACAACCAGGAGGGCAACGAATTAAAGCACCTGATCAAAAAGCTGCATGAGAACGGATTGGAAATTTACCTGGATGTAGTGTTTAACCACACGGCGGAAGGCAATGAAAACGGGCCGGTTATTTCGTTTAAGGGGCTTGACAACCAGATTTATTATATTTTAACGCCGGACGGCTACTATTACAACTTTAGCGGCTGCGGCAATACCTTAAACTGCAACCATCCGATTGTGCAGCAGATGATTTTGGAATGCTTGCGTTACTGGGTGATTACCTACCGGATTGACGGGTTCCGGTTCGACCTTGCAAGTATTTTAGGGCGCAATGAGGACGGTTCGCCGATGAGCAAGCCGCCGCTTTTACAGTCGCTTGCATTTGACCCGATTTTAGGGAACGTTAAGCTGATTGCCGAGGCATGGGATGCCGGCGGGCTTTACCAGGTGGGCGATTTCCCGTCTTGGAACCGCTGGGTGGAATGGAACGGGAGGTACCGTGACGACATGCGTTCCTTCTTAAAAGGGGACAACGGTAAGGCGGGCCTGGCAGTGACCCGGATTTTCGGATCGGAGGATCTGTATGATGACCGGGTTGGCTGTAAGGCGTCCGTGAATTTTATTACCTGCCACGACGGTTTTACGCTCTATGATTTGTATGCGTATAATGAGAAACACAATGAAGCAAACGGCTGGGACAATACGGACGGCTCCAATGACAACGTAAGCTGGAACTGCGGTGCAGAAGGAGAGACAGACAATCCCGATATTAACCGCCTGCGTATGCGTATGATTAAAAATGCGGCGGCCGTGCTATTTTTAAGCAGGGGGATTCCAATGTTTTTGGCTGGGGATGAATTTGGCAATACGCAGTTTGGGAATAACAACCCGTACTGCCAGGACAATATTATTTCGTGGCTGGACTGGGGGCTTTTAAAGAAGCATAAAAGCCTGTTTGAATTTTTCAAATATATGATTGCATTCCGCAAAAAGCACGATCCGGTGCGTATGCATACGGCTGCATGTAGTTTTGGATTTCCGGAGCTGAGCGCCCATGACGTTGTCCCCTGGGAGACAAATTTTTCGGGCGATGCCCATTATGCAGGGATAATGTATGCCGGGCGTACAGGCGGGGAGGACGATTGTGTTTATGTGGCAATCAATACATATTGGGAAGCCCTTACGATCCGCCTGCCTAAGCTGCCGCTTGGAGCCTGCTGGTATCAGGCTGTGGATACGTTTGAAGAAGAAGGCATTGCCCGTAAAGCGGTAAAACCGGAAGAGGATATTTGGATTAGGGAGCGGTCGGTTATGGTATTTGAGGTGGGGAAGGTCTATGAATAGGGCGCGGCAGACCCATGAATTTGGCCCCTGTTATGATTTGGATTCAAGGATTTTGATTTTAGGGAGCTTTCCGTCGGTGAAATCGAGGGAGGAAGGGTTTTATTATGGGCATCCGATGAACAGGTTTTGGAAGCTGCTTGCTTTATTGTATCAGGAAGAAGTTCCAAAGAATATCCCTCAGAAAAAGGCTTTTTTAAAAAGGCACCATATTGCGCTCTGGGATGTCATTGAAAGCTGCGAGATTGAAGGATCGAGCGACAGCAGTATTGGGGCTGTGGTGGTGAACGATGTCGGGATGATTTTAAAAGAGGCCGGGATAAAAGCTGTATATGCAAATGGGAAAAAGGCAGAAAGCCTATACCGTAAATATCTTGAGCCTGTGACTGGGGTAAAAGCGGTAGGGCTGCCATCGACTAGCCCGGCAAATGCAGCGTTTTCTATAGAGAGGTTAGAATCGGCATGGAAGAGGGTTTTGAGCTGTTCATAAAACAGAATACGCCATCCCGCATAAAAAGCATATGGAATGCAAAAAGGAGAAATCAAATGTACGACGAACTGACGCAAAAGGATATACAAAAAATGGAGGAGGAGATTGAGTACCGCAAGCTTGTAGTGCGTAAAGAAGCGTTAGAGGCAGTAAAGGAAGCCAGGGCGCATGGGGATTTGAGTGAAAATTTTGAATACCATGCGGCTAAAAAGGATAAAAACCAAAATGAAAGCCGTATCCGCTATTTGGAGCGGATGATTAAAACCGCTAAGGTGGTGTCTGATGATTCGAAAGAGGATGAGGTAGGGCTTAACAATACGGTTGAGGTATATTTTGAGGAGGATGGCGAAACAGAGGAATTTACAATTGTGACGACAGTCCGCGGCAATTCTTTAAAAGGGCTTATCAGTACTGAATCGCCGATTGGGAAGGCAGTGTTTGGGCATAAGGTGGGCGATCGGGTGAAAGTGCAGGTAAATGAAGGGTACAGTTACCATATTGTAATTAAATCCATTGGAAAACAGGTAGATGATGAAGCGATCCGGATCCGCAAATTTTAACCTCAGAAGGCTTGCTGGTTTTATAGGGGGAATCTTTGTAGTATCTGCCCTTTACATGTTAATCCATACTGGTATCGATTATCAAAAAGGCCCCAAAGTGTATCAAAAGCTGGGGCAGGCTGCCGTAGTGGATGTGGGAGGGGGCGGATCCGGGGGGATTGGCGGTGAAAGCGCAGGAAACAGTGTGCAAACAGGGGCAGAATCTGACTGCCGCAGCGTTGAGATCGACTTTACTTATTTGAAGGGGATCAACGAAGATATAATTGGCTGGCTTTTGTTTGATCATAATGGTATTTCCTATCCCCTCTTGCAGGGGAAGGATAACCAGGAGTATTTGTATACCCTGGCAGACCGGACACCAAATGATGCCGGGAGTATTTTTATGGAGTCTTTATGTTCGCCGGATTTTAAAGACCCTCATACGATTTTGTACGGGCATAACAGAAAAGACGGGACGATGTTTGGAAAATTGAAATGGTACGGGGCAGATCCGGACTATTATAAGGAAAACCGTTTTTTTACTGTTTATACGCCAGAAGGGTATTTTAGGTATGAGGTTTTTGCCTGGTATGAGGCCGCGCAGGATGATATAGCGTACCAGGTCGGCTTTGCGGCAGATGAGGTTTTCGCAGAATTTGTGGAAAAGCTTTGGCAAAGGAGGAGTACGGATACAAAGGCTGCCATAGGCAGGGAAGATAAAATTATCACCCTTTCGACCTGTTCTGTGGCAGGGAGGCGGTTTGTGGTCCATGGAAAAATGATTGGAGGAGAATAAGGATGAAACCGGAAGAACTGGTACAGGCTTTGATGAAGATGTATAAAGAAACCCAGGAAGGGAAGCTAAAATGGAAACTGGTGGTACAGACGACGGAGGGGAATGAGGAAAAGTACACCGTTCAGGAAGACGGGCAGGAGTGGACAGTAGATGAATGCTATGTCAGTTATGACTGCGAATACAGGGGAGAAGAGTTTTGTATGATTTCGTATGAAATGATTAAAAACTCGGGGGCACAGGTGCGTACGATGAATTATATCTTCCTGCCCCCGCTTGGGGTGCGCCTGTTTTCCCTGCATACCCTGCTTGAGCATAGCGTAAAGGCAGATGCCGTACTGGTATCGCAGGTACATGCTCTATGGGTGCTTTTAATGCAGATTGCAAAGAAAGGGAGCGGGCAGGTGGAGCTTTCGGTGACACAGGCAGACGTGAATGTCGAGGAGGATATTTAGGGAGGCCCATATGCTAAAACAACCAATGCCTATCAATAAAATAGAACGAGAGGCAATCTACCAAATCCGCGAATTATACGCCCAGGGGCTGGAGACTTCCCTTACTGCATCCGATGAACAGCAATATGCCTTAATTAAGGAGTTGGCAGCAAAAGCCGTTTTCCCGGAAAAACCGTTCCTGCCCCCTTTTGGGCAGGATCAAGAAGCAGCAGAAGGCTTCCATATGATATCCCGGTTTGCCGCAAAGGAAAAGGTAGGCAGGCTGATTACCTGTGGCGGCGTAGACGACGGCAAATCTACTTTAATTGGAAGGATACTCTACGATACCAAATCTAAAGCAGAACAAGGGGCAATCCGTGCAAATCCGGCTTATCTGCGTGTGGACGGCAGTGTGGACTACGCATTGCTGGCAGGTATGACAGAGGAAGAAGCCAGGCAGGGTATTACCGTACAAGTTTCATACAGCACATTTGACTGGGCAAACACCAGCTTCCTTATGGCGGATGTACCCGGCCATGAAGAATATACGCATAATATGGCGTTTGCAGCTGCAGGGGCAGATACGGCAATTATTATGGTTGCCGCTAACAAAGGGATTGTGCCCCAGGCTAGGCGCCATACCCGGATTTGCTATTTTATGGGGATCCGCAATTTTATATTTGCAGTCAACAAAATGGACATAATGTCTTGCCGGGAATCTGCATTCCGCCAGATTTCAGAAGAAGCCGCTCAGATGATGGAAGCTTATACGGGCTGTGAATGCCAGATCATTCCTGTGGCGGCTAAAAGCGGCATAAATATTATAAAGCCATCCATAGAAATGCCCTGGTATTCTGGCGGGACACTTTTAGACGCCTTGCAGCAGGCAAAGGCTCCAAAAGTCACACAGGCGGGTTATTTTTGTATGCCGATCCAACGCGTCTGTAAGTCCAGCCAGATGAAAGGGGCAGTTGTAAAAAAACGTGCCATCCAGGGCGAGGTGATATGTGGCAGCCTGAGCCCTGGGGACGGGGTTTTTGTCTATCCTACCGCACAAAGGGCTAAAGTATCTGCCCTATACCGTATGGATCAGGCGGCAGAAAGCGTTTGTGCGGGAGATCCTGTTACGGTTGAGCTGGATCGTGAGCTGGATACGGCGCGTGGCTATATTTTGGCGGGTGAAGATGTGCTCGATGCAACAGACCGGATTGAAGCTGACCTTTTGTGGACTTTAGACAATAGGCTGGCTCAAGGGAAACGCTACCGGCTCCAGATTGGTACAGCTACACAGACTGCAGCTGTTACTAAGATTTGCTACCAGGTTGACGTCAATACTGGGGAGCACAGGTATGCGGAATATATTACCAAAAATGGCCTGGCGCGCTGTGAACTGTGCTTTTCTAAGCAATTAGCCGTTACCAGAGAAAAAGAAAGCCGCGCTTTAGGCACACTTCGCCTTTATGACAGGGAAACGGGGGCGCTGGCCGCTTATGGCAATATTATACATACTATTTCGGAAGAGGCTTTCAAACGTGACGGCCGTGATGTCAGCGCTTTGGAGCGCGAATCCTGCATGGGACAAAAAGCGGGGCTGATTTTATTTTACCCTGGCTCTGATACACAGGAAGCTATGAATTATACTGAGCGCTATCTGCTGCGTATGGGTTTCCATACAATGCAGGCTTTAGAGGGCGGGGGAAATGGAAATAACCTGCAGCATATACAAAGCCTGCTGGATGCAGGGCTGATTGTGCTGGCGCTTTTGGATGCGCAGGGAAGAGGCAAAGCAGAAGACCTCTTAGAAGCCAGGGAACGGGTATTTGACTGCAGTGGGTATGCGCTGGGGGAGGATATTGGGCATATGTTAAAGCGTATCAGGGAGTGGGCGTCTGGATTGATTTAGCAGTTCAATATGATTTATTCACCTTTTCAGTTGAAAATCAGGATAAAATGTTCTATAATTTAAGAAAATTTAGAATCTTTTTAGAATGGAGGGATACGAGTGGCATTTTTACAGAGTTTTGGCATGTATCTTGCGAAACTGGTTTTTTATGTGATTTTGGCTGTATGCGGCATTTTTGCAGGCAAAAAACTGCGTGACAACAAAAACGCAAAGACAGCAGCGCAGAATCCCGATACAAAATTAAACGAATAAACCAAGGATATTGGAGGAAACCATTGTGAAACAGAAATTTGGAGTTAACGAGCTGCGCAGGATGTACCTTACGTTTTTTGAGGGTAAGGGGCATCTTGCGATGAAGAGTTTTTCCCTTGTGCCGCACAACGATAACAGCCTGCTTTTAATTAATGCAGGTATGGCGCCGCTTAAGCCCTATTTTACCGGGCAGGAGATACCGCCAAGGAAGCGGGTTACGACCTGTCAGAAATGTATCCGTACCGGGGATATCGAAAATGTAGGCAAAACGGCAAGGCATCTGACTTTTTTTGAAATGCTCGGGAATTTCTCGTTTGGAGATTATTTTAAAAAAGAAGCAATTGCCTGGTCCTGGGAATTTTTGACTGAAGTCTTAGGTTTAGAGGAGGAGCGTCTGTATCCATCGATTTACGGGGAAGATGAAGAGGCATTTGAAATCTGGAATAAACAAATCGGCATCCCGGCGGAAAAGATTACGCGTTTTTACCGTGATCCGGATACTGGCAAGTGTGACAATTTCTGGGAGCATGGCGCGGGGCCTTGTGGGCCTTGCTCTGAAATATATTATGACCGTGGGGAAAAATACGGCTGCGGCAGCCCAGACTGTAAGGTGGGTTGTGACTGCGACCGTTTTATGGAGGTCTGGAACAACGTATTTACCCAGTTTGACGGTGACGGCAAAGGGGGCTACCAGGAGCTTGAGCAGAAAAATATCGATACAGGTATGGGCTTAGAGCGTCTGGCAGTCGTTATGCAGGACGTAGATTCCGTGTTTGATATTGATACGATGAAAGCGATCCGCGATAAAATCTGCGGGCTGGCAGGTAAGACGTATCAGGCGGATGTGACAGACGATATTTCTATCCGTCTGATTACCGACCATATCCGTTCCGCGACATTTTTGGTATCCGACGGCGTTATGCCGGGCAACGAAGGCCGCGGGTATGTGCTCAGGAGGCTGATCCGGCGTGCGGCAAGGCATGGCAGGATGCTTGGCATCGACGGCGTTTTTCTGGCAAAATTAAGCGAAACGGTAATTAGCGAAAGCAAAGACGGTTATCCGGAGCTCGAAGAAAAGAAAGATTTTATTTTCCGCGTCCTGACCCAGGAGGAGGAAAAATTTAATAAGACAATAGACCAGGGGCTTGCCATTTTAGCGGCAATCCAAAAAGAGATGGTAGAAAAGGGTGAAAAGACGCTGGCCGGGGAAGAGGCGTTTAAGCTTTACGACACGTATGGCTTCCCAGTGGATTTGACACAGGAGATTTTAGAAGAAAAAGGCTTTGTGATTGACGAAGCAGGCTTTGAGGCGGCTATGCAAAAGCAGCGTGATACGGCGCGTAAGGCCAGGAAGGCCACCAATTATATGGGTGCGGACGTAACGGTGTACGAATCCATCGCTCCGGAGGTTACGACAGAATTTGTCGGCTATGACAGCCTGGTATATACGTCTAAGGTTACGGTTATGACAACCGAAACGGAGATTACGGAAGTGCTTTTGGATGGGCAGTCCGGCACTATTTTTGTGGAGCAGACGCCGTTTTATGCGACGATGGGCGGCCAGAATGCAGATACTGGGATTATCCGTGCGGACGGGTTTGAATTTATAGTGGAAGATACGGTAAAGATGCTTGGCGGCAAGGTCGGCCATATCGGCAAGGTGGTAAAAGGCATGGTCAAGGCTGGGGATCGTGTAGAGCTCTTGGTAGATGCAGGCAAGCGCCTTGCTATTGGCAAAAACCACAGCGCGACGCACTTGCTGCAAAAAGCGCTGCGCGAGGTTTTAGGCAGCCATGTGGAACAGGCCGGTTCGGATGTGAATGCGGATCGCCTGCGGTTTGACTTTACCCATTTTTCCGCGATGACGGCAGAGGAAATCGCAAAGGTGGAGGAGATGGTCAATGCCCAGATTTCTGCGGCGCTTCCGGTCGTGACGGAGGTTATGACCTTAGAGGAAGCCAAAAAAACCGGGGCGATGGCGCTGTTTGGCGAGAAATACGGCGAAACCGTGCGTGTCGTGAAAATGGGAGACTTTTCGGTTGAATTATGCGGCGGCACGCATGTCGGCAATACGAATGCCATTACGGCGTTTAAGATTGTATCAGAAGGCGGCGTGGCAGCCGGGGTACGGCGGATTGAAGCGCTGACTTCGGACGCGGTTTTTGCATACTATGACCATATCGAACAGATTCTGGAAGAAGCTGCAAAAGCCGTTAAGGCATCACCGGCAAACCTTGTGGAAAAATTAAGCCATATGATGGCGGAAATGAAAGCGCTTGCCAGTGAAAATGAATCCCTGAAAGCAAAAGCTGCCAAAGATGCACTTGGCGATGTCATGAACCAGGTACAGGAAATCAAGGGCATCCGGTTTCTGGCAGCAAAAGTATCGGGGGTGGATATGA
>OFGE01002308.1_pt1 | contig 14318 bp, 14 predicted proteins | sample 1521681 | NCBI WGS metagenome assembly OFGE01 (sample SAMEA3504093, study PRJEB24116) | mouse gut metagenome | biome: mouse gut; feature: mouse-associated habitat; material: faeces | place: Denmark | collected 2011 | reverse complement strand
AGAGCACTTGACTTTTAATCAAGTTGTCCCGGGTTCGAACCCCGGCACGCTCAGTAGGGAAAATCCTCAAAATTCTTGTATTTGCAAGGGTATTGGGGATTTTTTAATCTATATAAGTGTAGTAAGAATTGTACAGATTAAATGATTTTAAATGTCTCATTTTGTCTCAGTAAGAATATGAATATAAATGGAAAGATGTCCGATTAACCCTACATAAGTACCTTGCGTCGAAACGTAAGCCTTCGAGTTAATGGGACATCTTTTTATAATAAGTCAGAAATCTTAATAGTGAGATCATCAAAAATATGAACTAGAATTTCATCGTCGAAAGCATGGATGTGTGCATCTTCCTCACCCTCAAAGATATAAGTCTGGACTAATTTTTTCATTGGGTTTACGATCCAGTATTCACGGACGCCAGCAGTGCGGTATTTAAATAATTTGACAGCGCAATCTATTCGGGAAGTACTGGGAGATACAATTTCTATGATCCAGTCTGGGGCGCCTTCGCATCCGTGTTCTGATAGCTTTTCTGTATCGCAGATGACGGAAATGTCTGGTTCTACCCAAATTTTATTGTTAGCATTCAGGTTAACAGCAAATGGAGCGGGGAGAACTTCACAATCTCCATTTTTTGATTTTATATGGTTAAGAATTTTATAGTGAAGTTCACTCAATAATTTTTGGTGGATAAAACTCGGCGGAGCCATAGCGTATAGTTTTCCATCAATCAGTTCTGCACGTTGTCCTTCCGGAAGATTCCAGTAGTCTTCTGATGTGTAAATACGTTCTTGTGGTACTGGCATGTAATTACATCCTTTCTGGTTATTATGGAGTTCAATGATCGCATGGAGAATAACCTTGTTTTTTAATAACACAATAACATATGAAATAACCGTTTGCAATAAAAACAACTAATGAAAAGCCTGATTCTTTTTAGGATCAGACTTTTTCAGTACCCTTACACCATCAGGTTTTGGGATTTTCTTCATAATTATATAGAATCTTACATTGAGGATAAATATATACACTGCAGTGTACACATTATGTTTTTTTCATATGTCTTATCCGCTCTATATCAGAAGCGAAATCTGTCTTCAAGATCTCTTCAATTAACTGCAATGATTTAGAATCTGCCGCTGTGGAAAGTAACCTACTCTTTATATCTGCATTGGAAAAGGGAATTCCGCAGTATTCAATGATATCGGAGGCATTGCTGATGCTGCACTCTTTCAGAATGATGTCAGGGCAAGTAAAGTAATACGCAAATATGTCGCATCTGGCGGTGTCTTCAATATTGTCCGTATAATGAAAAACATCCGGCTGATCTTTAAGCCTGCCGGTCCATACCAGATAAAGCAATCTGGCTATTGTCCAACGTATATCAGGTGAAGAGGACTGCTCGTCAAATAAGATAATATAGTGTCCGGTTTCCGTGATATAAACGGCAAGCCCGTCTCCTGCTTCTGAGAAGCAATTTCCTTCGTAGCCAAGTTTCTGTGAGATCAACTGCATCGGAAGTATGTATATGGATGAATTAATGATCTGGCTGAAGTCAGCAAGTACAGGCAGCACATGTTCGCCAAAGTCTATCAAAGCGCTGTAAGCGGCAAATTTTAAATAAATATGTTCTTCTTTTGTCAGGTTTTCTTTTGTGGAAAAACGCATACATTACTCCACCGTTAAGAAGTATATATACATTTTATATTTTGTTATAAAGCAGCCTTGTTATGCTTTTTTGATGCGAGGCTGCTCCAGAGTTTTTTTGATTGCAGTAAGATCTTCTTGGGGTAATGACAGATCGGGGGATCTTTTCCTTATTACCGGCTGTGGATTCTCTGTATCCTCATAAACAGAAATATCCGTGACAGAAGGGGCTGTCTCAATACAACGCCTGTACTCTTCGTCTAATAGCAGGTCTACGATCCGTTTGCCGTAATTGTCTAAGCGGCGGTATTTCTTAATACGGTCGAATTCGAAGAGTGTGATATTGGCGGTGTTGTCAGGAATATTAGCTACGTCTTGAAAAAGATAGTTGGCGTCGACTTCGAGGGCTTCGAATAGCCTGTACATGACAGTCTCTTTCGGATGGCTGGTTTCTTTTTCATAATTTGTAATGGCAGATCCGGTCACGCCGACCAGGCATGCAAGTTCAGACTGGGTAAGTCCCAGATTTTCTCTCGCTTCTTTTATACGTTTACCAATTCCCAATGTATTCACCTTCTTTCTTCTATAGAATAGATTAGTATGATACTAACACAACTATACATCATATTTCTTGAAAAGTAAATATATAACATCAAGATTCTTTATGTAATGGTCAAATTAAGAACCCGGCAAAGAAGATCGCCGGATTCAGAGATTGATCGGGTAACAGGAAAACCCTGCGGGGATCAAGAAAGAGAAGATCTTGATCCCCGCAGGGTTTTTCTAGAACATCAAAAGACCGGACGTCTTCTGTCCTTGCTGTTCCATCTTTCTTTTCTGCAGCATCATAGATACACTTTGTAATGTCTGCTGGTGCTTCAGTTCCTGGACTTTCTTTGCGATATCCGTATCTCCCATACGGCTTTGCGATGCTGTGAGATTAACGGACGCATAGTCGTTGTAATTAACCGCATGGTCGAGAGCGTTGGACTGTGCCCCGAAGGTGCTGCGGGTTCCGGCAACTTTGGATATAGCGTCGTCGATTGCCTGGAGATCAAAATTCTTGGTTACATCGAAGTCTGCGATTCCAAGAGCCTGTAATGTGGAATTGCTTGAATTATTGACGGTGACAGAACTGCCGTCTCCGTCGGCTATAAGCCGGATCCCTTCTTTCTGGCTCCCGTCTAATAGATGTAAGCCGTTATAAGTAGTCTGTGTCGCGGTATGTTCGATATCCTGCTTCAGCTGATTGATCTCTTTCTGGAGCTCTGCACGGTTTGAATTGCTCATGGTTGCCGTATTTGACGCACGAAGAGCTAATTCGCGTATCCTTTGAAGAGAATCCGTGATACTACCGAGGGCTGAATCAGACGTGTTCAGCAGATTCGAACCTGTGCTGAGATTCTTTGTGCCGGTGTTGTATCCTGTGACCTGCGCTTTCTGCTTTTCTGTGATCGCCAGTTCAGAAGCACCGTTGGCGGCAGACATCAGCCTGTTTCCACTGGCAATATGACCGTATAGATAAGGCGAAGTGGTATTAATTCTATTTATTCCGGAAATACTACTCATCTTATTTGCCTCCTTGTACTGTTATTATATAATATCGTTTGTTTTAGGAAAAGATTAACAGAATTTGGATAAAAATTATAAAGGAATTCAATTGCATTAAAGATAGAAGTTGTTAATTTCATCCCTTTTGATATAATAAAAATGAACATGCTTCTGTTCCTGGGGAACCATGCCGCCATCGGACCGGGATAGTTTCGGGATAGAGGAGAAAGATACGGTGATTCGTATGAATGAACTAGAGAAGAGATTAAATATACCATACATCAAATTAAAGTTCTGTCTCGTTGTTACACAGGACGCTGTCCTTCCCAGGGACAAGGTGTCTGCTCTGCGCGGCGGTATGGGGGAGATGCTTCTGAGGCAGAACTGCATCAATAACAGAGAGTGCCAGACCTGCAGATATAAGAGTCCGTGTATCGTGCACAAGACCTTGTATACACAGATGAAGAAGAAGCCTGCTTTCATGCAGGGAGACGACAGTATTGGTTATCTGATCGAGTGTGAGAATTATCAGGAGAGATTCAGGGAGGGGGACGGTTTCTTCTTCTATCTGGTGTTGTTTGGCGATAATATCGTGTATTTCGGGCAGTATCTTCAGGTGTTCTATCAGCTTGGTATGGAAGGGATCGGGAAGGACGCCGTAAGATATGTGATCCATGATATCAAGAATATCAGCGGCGAGTCTTTGCTGAGGGAGGGTCAGCTCATAATGTCCGCATATCGTCCGGAGACCGTTTATGATCATGTCATGAGAAGGATGAAGGAAATAGAGAAAAGAGGATGTAAGAAGGAAATGGTATTCCATACGCCCACATGTCTGAAATATCAGGGAACATATATTTCAGAATTTCAGACGGAGGCTGTGTTCCGGTCCTTATTCCGAAGGATCATGATGCTGGATTATTTTGTGGAAATATATATGGATCAGGTTGTGATGGAGGAGTATCCGGCGATCGTAAGTCAGAAAAGCAATATGCGTGTTGTGAAGAGATATTCGAGTACCCAGGATTCTAAGGTGAGTCTGAGGGGAATGGTCGGAGAGGTGAGATTTGAGGATATTTCCGGGGAGTATCTGCCGTATGTGCTGGCGGGGGAGTTGCTACATATAGGGAAGAACACCAGCTTTGGGTTTGGGAGATATAGATTGAATTAGTGGTGGGGATGTATGTGAAATACCCGCTCCATTGGAGCGGGCGGTCATTCCGTTCAAAGATATCTCTTGAACGGGGTATCCTGTTTTAGAATAATCCGATTTACGAAAAATATTGTGAATAAGATAATGCGATCCAATACTCTTTTAGGATTCCGGCTATTGTCTTTCTCTCTTTCCAATCTTTTATCTGCTGTTCTTCCGCCCTCTTTTGTGCGAAAACTTTGAATGCCTTTTATCATGATCGTCCCATAAGAACTGAGAAAAAATATGATCTGATATTGCAATTCTTTCTATGTAGCAATAGTATAAGAAAAATTCCGAAAAAGTAAACGAACAGATACTTGTGCTGAAAGAGTTATTCTGTGCGCTGTCTATTCCAAAGGCAAGCTTCACGATACTGCAGATCTGTTCTCTTTTACAATTTGCAATATATTTACTGTTGCCTTGCCAGAAGTTTTGGAGCCTTTTGAGCAATTCTTGCTTCTTTTCCTCGTCTGACATTTTTGAATTGTCAATGGAACCGATGCATTGATGCACGATTGAGAATGCAGATTTGCTGTCTCCGTTTTTATTGTACTTTTTTCATCATCTGTTCATATCGTTCAATTGTATTTTTGATTCCAGAATCCTTTCTGTATTCTTCCGCCCATTTTTTGACAAGATCTTTATTGATATTTTTTCCTGTCAGATATCTCTTCCCCATATTCTCAGCGTCCAGGACGGTAATCTCGATCTTTCCGTACCCGTATGGTTTCCCATAGCCTAACTTCATATTAAAGTGATCGCCGATATTCAATGCGTATGCCAACAGCCTGCCTTCTTCTTCTCTTAGATTTTGAAAGGTAATCTCGCCTTCCAGAATGCTTCCTGGTTCTAGCATCTCATAAGTGGTTTTATCAACAGAATCCATTTTGATAGCGTTGTCCGGGTTCTTTTCTCTGTCCGTGGTGTAGAATTTTCTGCCGCGGAATTCCAGATCTCGAGTCTTTCCAGCCTCTGTTATGTGCTCCCAATATTCCCATTTTGTACAATTCTGACAATCACCGTCTTCGCATGCTTTACAATAATACAGGCGTTCGTTGCCATAATATTTATAGGGCTTTTTGCGATCCTTTTCTTTCGAGACGTTGAATCTTTCTGGCATCAATTCTTTATTTTTATTATAATCGGGATAATCTTTGAAGGGGCTTTCCATTGACGGAAATTTCTTCGGTATGGTGTTTCCAGATTTTAATGTGAATTCTCCAAAGTTCACTTTTCCCTTGTAGCCTCCCGCTCCGATCATTCCGAAGATAGAACAGGTAATGCAAAGCTTCCCGTTCGTAGGTGAGCAGCGGGATTTATTTCCCGGCGGCAATAAGTTCTTAAGTATAGGGTTCGGGACGCTAACGGCGCAGCTATAGGAAACGGCTTCAGCAATGCTTCTGACGGCGCCTTTCAGGCTGCTGCCTGGGATTACAGGGGTTTGGTTTCTTCGCATATGTCTTTTTGTGACATTTCCCTTCTGATCGAATTCTTGCTGTGAAGATCCGACATGTAATGGAGATTTCACCAGAATTCTTAATATCAGTTTGCCGTTGTAAGTATTATTTTCTACTTTATTATGTAAAGTAAACCTCTCTTTTTGGCTATGATCTGAAAGAGGAAGAAAATCATAGGCTGCATCTCTGAGAAGAACTTGTCTTTCACGCATTCGGGATCCTCCTTACTTTTTTCGGTATGTCTACTGCAATATTTTCTATCATCTCGTCTATTGTAAGATTCTGTAATTTGATCACTCCATAAAAAGGAACTTTCCAGTTATAAGAGACGTGGTATCTGGAGGGAACAGGAATTTCCTGGGGATCGACAGAGCCTTTCCATCCTTTTACACTCTTCCTGTATTCACGAAATTCAATATCCATCCGTGTCACTTCCATGCGTCCGTATCCCCTCGTTGCAGCAGAACCAAGACTAACATAACCCTCATCCAGATCTTTCAGCACATACATGAGTAGCGCCATCTGGTATAGTTCATAATTTTTCAGTGTTATATTTACCTGAAAAGTTGCTTCTTCTACCACTTCGAAATCATATAACGCATTTTTTTGGGCAGAGCCTGTAATGCGGTTGATGCCAACGCCTGTTCGTTCACCAAGGACATATTCTCCGACCGGATAAGCATCTGCAAAGGCAATCTTGGATATGATCGCCTGGGAACCAAATAACTGGCATACCGGACATATATCCGTATATACATACCGTTTCTTTTCTTCATATGATTTATTCTTCCAATTAACCGGTTTGTTACAGGCATTGTTATGATCAAAAATGTTGCAGCAGTTTCCGCCGAACAATTTGACTATTTTTTCGTATCTGGTGCGTACGACGCCTTTTAGGCTGCTTCCTGGTATAATGACGGTATATTTATCCTGATACCGGCTTTTTACACACTGCATATCCGGTAAATCAGGAGCCAGTAACTTTCCTTCGGCGCTCCGAATGGATAAAGGACTTTTGGTATGTAAGAGAATAGTGATCTTAGCCTCATTTTTTAATTCATGGAACATCCTGTCATGCCTCCCTGCTCTCTTCAATAAGTACTGTAAATTTTATCTCTTTTCTGGATAAATAATCTGCTATATTTTCTTGCGAAATTTTCTGATACCGAACCTTCTGCAGCCGTATTTCACCCAGTCCCCTTGATTTCATTCCACCTATGGGTATCATATTGAGATGCATTGCCATCAGCAGCTGCCTTATGATCATCCATTCCGTATCGTCCCCATTTTCAAGGATCGCCCGGAATGAGAATTTTGTTCCCTTTGGAACTACTTCGGTCTCGAATTTATTTCCGCCGACGCTTGTCCCAAAGTTCCGGTCGATCGCCACTCCGCTGCGGATCTCGAATTCATCTTCAAAAGAATCGTCCACTCCGGCGTCTCTGATACTGAATTTTGCCGCGCTATAACGCGAACCAAAGAGTCTGCACACGATACAGAGTTTACCGCGCTTCTTGTCATCTCCTGCTACGCCAAATAGATATTCTGATAATTTTTTCTCATCTTCTGCTTTATTTGATCTTAGCAGTTTTTCTAAATCGGGGTCTGTTTTATGATCTGCACAGGGGTGATCTGCACTGCAGCCCGATCTCCGGTAATGAATGTTGGCTGGAATTATTGTACTGCCGGAATCACTGGAAAGATACTGTTCCAGGAAACTGCGCATAGCGCCTTTTAAGGATGAACCCGGAATAAGAGGTTTCCCGTCTGCGTTGCGGAAGAAAGGATTTTTACACCCGTTGGGTTTGAATACATCTTCTGCCGCTCCCACATGAAGAGCCGTAACCGCTTCTAATTCTCCGGTTATTACATATCTGTTAATAAATTTATGAAACATTTTTTTCTTCCTTTCTTAAAGCAGAAACACTCCAATACAGGTATCCCAGATACTTCTCTGCGATTATCAGCCTCATGATCCTCTTATCGTCTATACTCATATTTTCTGCTTCTGGTTTTGTTTCTATTATTTCACTGAGTTTATCAGTGATCGACATAAGAGATTGTGTGATCTTTTCTGCAATATTCGTGTTTTTATTCACTTTATTCTGCCAGCCATTCCCTTTTGAGTTCTGATAGGCAAGGAACAATACCAGTTCTTCGACGCAGGAGGCTTTTCCTGCTGCATCCATCAGAGATTTGAATTGGTTCCTTCCTGGTTTGGTATCGCCTTTTTTACTGCCGCGGGTCAGTGCATTTCTCATACCATCTTTATTTATGATTGTGTCAATCTCATCTAATATACTTTTTGTTTCTTCCTTCAGTACTCTATCAATCATTACTTTTAATGCTCGATCCATGTAATTTGTCTCCCTTCAGGACATCATATTTCGTATGAAATTCATCACAGATCCGGATTTTTCCGAATCCATGTTCTGTATATGATCCAATCCCCTGCTTTTCCAGATGCCATAATTCTTCTTCGTTAATATCTTCTAAACATGCCTGATAAACGAAAACAGCGCCTGCTTTGATCACCAGGCGGCTTCTTCTTCGCATCTTTTTTTCTGAGTCTTTTGAGGTATCGAATCCTCTCAGTACCTCCTGAGTCTTAAAAACTCTATATAGTTCGTATTTATTATGCGAGAGAGGGAGCAGTTTTGACAAAAATGCGCGCATCTGCTCATCCGTAATCTCTGTCTGTGACATGGAATCCGTACCAATTTCCTCAAGACCCAGATAAGCGTCTGTCAGGAGATCGAGGATCACAAAAAATTTCTTTGGATCCATTCCAATATTAAATTCTTGGATTCTCTTCAGGATCTTTTCCGATGTATCTTCTTTGATATCCTCTTCGTTAGCTTCTTTAAACATGATATGACATTTGCCGAATCCTCTGGTAATATCAGCTCCAATATGCAGGATCTTGATCTTACTTAATTCTTTTACTTCTTCTGGCAGCAGGTTTGTCTCAGCCGAAAATATGACATCCTCAAGTTTGTCTTCAGAGGATAAATATTTTTCTGCGATCACATTCTGTGTATAGAGCGCCCCTTCTTTTGCGGCATTACGCTTATAGTCTATGGCTGTCCGGGTAATTGCCGAATGGAGCAGCCGTACCCGGGTTCCGTCTTTCTGAAATCCGTCTAATCGTTTCCAGGTTGATTCCTCTGCTGCTTTTTTCTGTTGAGACAAACGGATTTTCAGAATATCGAAAACGCCTTTTGTATTCTTATCTTTGTATTTTTTCTCCCTTGCCGTAAGGGGATATGGTCTGGCGCCCATCGGATACAGAGTTGGAAATGCAAGCTTCGTGAAATTCTTGCAGACTGCCTGAAATCCGCATGTTTCACACGAACTCTGCCCTTTATATTCCAACCAGTAATTCTTCTGTTCATAGGCGCATCTTTGTATGATCGCCTTGGCATAGGCAGCACGCAGTACGCTGCCAGGTATATAATCTCTTGATTCCCGGTAATTGCTGTTCAGTGTTTTGCCTCCGATCATCAGAGGAGATCTTAAGGCTGCCCTTATTTCGTACATGTTATTCCCTCCATCCAATGTCTGATCCATTGATCTATTACATCTGGTTCGATCTGTGTCTGACTTTCCGTCTCCGGATCTGGTTCCCGGGTACCAGTTAAGACCTGACATTCAATCGGCGCTTCCAGCCATCCGAGACCGGCTGTCCGTTTGCCGCCCAGAGCAAAGATCATTCTGGCTGACGCAACCAGATATGCAATATCCTTTTCAAAACTGTCTTCATCCAGGAATCCGTAAATACTGCTTTCAAAAGTCATATTCCCGCCCATACCGCTTAGTTCCATGGTGTATAATTGTTTTTCTTTTTTTACACCGGTGTAACGGCTGATTGAGACCCCGGTACGAAATTCTGTAATATTTTGCTGCATACCGGAATATAAGGAGGATGACTCGGGTGTCAGATTTCCGTTTTCAAAATACAGACTTCCCTGCTTTACGCCGCCGGTTCCAAATAATTGCTCATGGTGATCGAACTTAGGACAAAGCAGAGAAAGAGCGGCGGCATATTCCGCGATACAGCCTTTTAACGCGGCGCCTGATATATATGGAAACTTGTTAATATCACGTAGAAGATATGACTGGATCTCTCCGTTTCCATTTCCGCCTCCAAAAAAGAATACATTATAAAATTTTATGAAAAGTTTTATCTCAAATTCTACTTTATTCATTCTTCATCCCCCACGTAATCCCAAAGTTCAATAGCATCCAGCCAGGGAGAACAGCAGCCTTCCGGATATAGGATGTTATTTTTTTCAGTTATTCCGTCAAATCCTTTTGAAAGACTATCCAAAGCATAACGGATTTTTTCTGCTGTTGGATCATCAGGAAGATCATCTTTTTTCCTGAAAAGCTGGTATTCATAAAATAGCCCGGCTTCTTCTTTCGTATGTTTATACCAGCTCTGGCTTAACTGGAATGCGAATGTTTTCTCATTCCGGAGTGTCTGAATGAATTTTTTCATTGCAGCAGCTTGTTTCCATGTATATGGACGTAAAGTTTTGCCCGGCTTATCATCTGGTCTCTGCCGTTGATATTCCAGGACGGCGCTGCCTGTCGCATCATTTTCAATGACCATCCAATCTATGGTCCCGGTTCGTTTTTCGCGGTATGCCCTTTGCTTCGCAGATTTTAGAAGTTCCTGAGCAATTTCAAAGGAATATTGTACGGGCAGGGTACAATGTGTAATGCAAACACCCATAGACATAGTCAGATTATTGATATTGTCCGACTGGTTTTGAAACTTATCGTCAAAGGATGTACCTATCGTGCATGCGATGTCGTAGGCATATTCTCCGGGAACGATCAGGAAAATATCATCTCCGCCGATAGCGATAATCTCGAATGTCTGCTGTTCACCGAGATGTTTAAAAAGCGCTTCAAATACAATGTCTGTAACGGTATCTGCGGTGGTCTCACTGAAGTAACGCATCATCATAAAGGATTCTAATTTATTGATCTGGCGGCTCATACTGTTGGCATCCCCATAAATTACACCGATAAACCCGTTCTCTTTGCCTGCGATCTCTTCTAATGTATTGCAAAATGTGCTTATTTTGGGTCTTTTACCAGTCTGCTTTTCTATAAAATCCAGATATTTTTGGCGGACAGAGATCTTCGCAGAGGCGCCGCCTGCTAATCTTTTGAAAAAACAGCTTGGACACAGTTTTTCGTTATGTCTTTTATTCACATATTCTACAATGGCATATCGGTTTCGGCATGACGTGCAAAAGTTTTCTTCCGATTTTTTGATTTTGCGATATCCCTCATGGATCAAATCAGACTCGCTTTTTTGGAGGGAGACAGAAGGATCCATACGAAAATCCCACCGAAGTCCCTGGCGTTCTTCCAAAGCGAGATCCATCTCATCTATAATAATTTGATAATCCGTTATAAGGCGTCTAAGTTCATAGGAACGGCTGTAAAAATTTGACTGGGCAGTTACGGTTTCTTCTTCCACCATACGTTCAATCTTCTGGCAGATCGCTGTTCCGCATCCGTTGGGGAATAGACCCATCATTTTTCCGCCGCCGGTATAGATCAAGCATTCTCTGATATGTTCCTGGCAGATGATTTCTTTTATCTTTTCGCAATTTGTCATTTCTAACAATAAGCTGGCGCCGCGGATTTCCGGAATTTTATTGGTTTCCAGATAGTATTGTTTGATCTTAACCAATCCGCCCTTTATGAGATCGGCTTTCAATCCATATAGATTGGAATCTCTGTATTTGACTTGCCCGATACCGTTTATCATCATCTCGATCTGTTCCATCTCAGGTATTTCTTCTACATGATCTGTTATCTTCCAGGTGAATCCCAGGAGACGGATCTGCTCTTTTTGCGTTTTCTGCTCCGTTAGGGCGAGCGTTTTGAGAGAATCGTATTTGATCGCATACAGGCATGCTGTCCGAAAACATATGTAATCACGAAGCCGTGCGCATCTGGCTGTAATCTCGCAAGAATCTGGGAGATATGGAAGATCCGGGAACAGATCCAAGTCTTTTTCTCCGCCTGAATGGTAAAAAATCTCTTCTATTGCTTCAAGGTTATTGTTTGCTATATGCTTATCAAGCATTTCTTTTCCGGTTTGATAGATTCGGTCGTAATCCGTGTCAGATATATAATATTGAGTTTCTGTGACAAGATCTTCCCAATATCTGAAACCAGAATGTTTTTGGTCCTGTGTCTTTGTCGCTGTATTCTTACTCTGGGTTTTCTCACAGTACCAGTCGATATACTTCATGTTTCCATACCTCCTTGCCCTCACTTTCTTGTTTGATATTTCCGTTCTGTAGATCAAGATGTGTATTCTGACATCTGTTGGAATAAAAAATGGCAAGGAAACAAAAGCGATTTTATGCTCGCTTATTTCCTTACCATTGATAAACCATTTTCAGTATATCATATTTTTTGACAATTTGCGACATGATATTCCGGGGTTTCATTTTCTGTTTTCATTTTCTCCAATCCTGACTTTGAGGGCGGAGGTTGTCTTCGCCGTGTTGAAAGGCTTTTGGATCAGGTTTTATAGTGTTGCTCTTGCGGTAATTATCGGATACGTTTATACTAAGAATATGCATAGAAAAACAACAAAAAATGAACTTATGATCATTATATAAAGAATATATGGCTTTTACGGTTACGGAGAGTCAGAGGATGCCTTATAAGTTGTCATAAATCCTGATGGGAGAAAGATGAAGGGGGATGAAAATGAGTAATTATAAGGGTAGTGTAAGGAATAGGCTTTCGGTTCCTGAGGTGGGAGAAGCTGTGAGGGGAGATACCGAACGGCATTATAAGAAGAAAAGAAATGATTCCCAGAAGCCTTATGATAAAAAGAAGAAAGGTAAATATCAGGAGAAATCTATTGGGACGTCTTTTGGGGAGTTATTGAGAGGGATTAAGATAGAGTGAATGAGATAGGGATATTTGGCTGCTTAGCTTGTAAGTTGGGATCGGTAAGGAACTGTTATGGGGGGGATTTGTATTGTAAAATGAAGAGTTTTGCCGGGGAGACATGTCTCGTAGGGGGCATGTCTGCTCGATTAAGGTTTTTTTGAGAATAGGTGGAAAGTGAAGGTTGAGATTGGGGATAGCATTCTGGTGATATGTCAAGAACTTTTTGAAAAAGATTTTGATATGTTTTTCAGAAAAAAGGGTAACTTTAACAGACCTTCGGTATATTTTACGCAAAACCGAATGTCAGTTCGACTCGGTATTATATTCGGTGTCCAGCTTTTCGCCGGTGTACAGTTGGTTTTTGACCAGCAATCCAAAAACGAGTCGTACAAATTTACGAGATGTAAGCGCGAGTGCTCTTTTGTGCTGATGTTTGGTTACCTCAGCATATTTTCTGGCATAGAAATCAGCATATTCAGGGATGTGCTTCCTGACGCTGTTTGCCGCTTCGCCAAGATAGTAGCGAAGATAGGGATTTCCGGCTTTCGACATTTGGTTGTCCTCGGAAGTGAAATCGCCGGAATCCCCCTTAGGCCAGTAAAGCCCGGCATATTTGGCAAGGGCATCGGATGAATGAAATGCTGCTATATCGCCAATTTCTGACAGAATCCCGGATGCCCATACCGGGCCGATCCCAGGTATGGACCTGAGGATGGTCAGGGCGTTAGGGTTCATTCCGTTGATGCATTTCCCAATCGCCTGCTCGATCAGCCTGATTTCTTTCTGATAGGCATGGATGCAGTTAAACGAGCTTGCCAGTGAGATGTTCAGTGGTTCATACATGCACTTGTCTAACCGGTAGGAATCCCTGGCTGCCTTGCGCAGAAGTTCGGAAGTTTTGGATATGTCAGAAATGCGGTTCCTGCTCTTTTCCGCAAGGAAGGCAAGCAGATCCTCTTCCGGCATATCAATGATCTCCTGTGGTGACAGAAATTCCGTCAGGACAGCTGAGGACGTGGCGCCATAGAGACTGCCAAAAGGCCTGTCATCACCTTCAAGGAGCTGAAGCTCACTGAACTTCAGATAAAGATTAGAGACCATATAAGTCTTCTCCCTGGTGATGCACTCAGAAAGGTGCATGCGGTGCCTTGTAAGGCGTTTGAGGGCTATGAACTGCCCGCCGCGCCATGGCTCCAGTTTTTTCGTACGGCCTACCCTGCCAAAGTCCGCAATGAGATATGCATCTGTGGGATCGGTCTTTTCCATTCCGATATAGGACTTTCGGTAATTGGAAGTGGCCTTTGGGTTCACACAGAAGACATAAGGCCTGTAGGGCATGAGAACCTCGCTGGCCGACAGGAAGTTTGAAATATGGACGCTGTATACAGAGGTGGATTCCAGCACGATAAGAAGCGTGTCCAGGTTTTTATGCTTCTGCATACATTCCGCAATCATATTCACAAGTTTATCGGCACCTGGCTGATTATTGCCAAACGATGATGAGATGTATTTGTTTTCCTCAAAGTCCATGG
>OFGE01002306.1_pt1 | contig 14334 bp, 15 predicted proteins | sample 1521681 | NCBI WGS metagenome assembly OFGE01 (sample SAMEA3504093, study PRJEB24116) | mouse gut metagenome | biome: mouse gut; feature: mouse-associated habitat; material: faeces | place: Denmark | collected 2011 | reverse complement strand
TTTAAATTCCTTGATTTTTTAAGGAAAATCACTTGACATTATAGGGAGGATGTAGCCGAAGAACTTATTTTGGGAGCATGGCAAGATAAAAATTTCGATTATACCGATACTTTGAAGACGGTAAATATATATAAGTTTACAAAGGAATTCGCTCTTAAGTTTCGTGAATTAGTCAGATGGTATGTGGAGAACATGGGAGAAAATAGCTATTATGAAAAAGTTCTTGGTAGCATGGTTTATTATCGGGAATGCGATTTCCGTGTTGTATCAGTGCCGGAAGAAATGTGGTGCGAGATTGATGACGTGGACGACCTTTTAAGGGCAAGGAAACAGTTTGAAGAATAAGTCGTTTAGGCTAAACGAGCAAATATATTTATTGTTAGGGACAGGAGGTTGTTACGGGAAATTGTAATCAACTGTTATAATAGAAAGGTTTTGTTTACTAAATAAAGGTTGAGGATATAGATGGGGATAAAGGAAATATTTAAGAAACAAGGCGGCATGAAGCTTATAAAACAATATTGGCAGAGTGGAGCGCTTTTTGCTGCCATTGTAGAGTTTGTGTTGCTAGGAAAGAGCAGAACAGCGCTTGAAATACTTCGATTATCGGCAGGACTAAAAACTAAACAGAAGCTGGAAAAGAAATACCAAAGGAAGTTGGAGCAGTTTGACAGAGAGTATAAAGAGCAGGAGAAAAAGACAAGCAACAAGGTCTGGGTATGTTGGTTTCAGGGGATGGAGAATGCACCAAGGATGGTACAGAAGTGCTACCAAAGCCTACAAGAAAATTTGACAGATCGAGAGATTATTCTGATTACATTCGATAATTTGAAGGATTATGTACAATTTCCTGTGTTCATTCAGGAAAAGATTGAGAGAGGAATCATCAATAAAGCACATTTATCTGATTTGCTGAGGCTTGAACTGTTATTAAGATATGGCGGAACTTGGATTGACGCAACAGTGTATTGTTCAGGAGGTGATATACCAGATTATATGCTGGACTCGGAATTATTCATGTTCCAGACTCTCAAACCTGGAAGAGACGGGCATGCAACAGTTGTTTCAAGCTGGTTTATTACCGCATGTTCTAATAACAAGATTTTGGCAGCAGTGCGGTATGTGCTTTATGCTTATTGGGAAAGAAACAATGATTTAGTGGATTATTTTTTGTTCCATGATTTCTTTCAGATTGTTATTGAAAAATATGCTGATGAATGGAACAGGGTGATTCCTTTCAGCAATTCAACACCGCACATTCTTCTTCTAAGACTTTTTGAGAAATATGACAAAGAAATATGGGATACAGCTATGCAACAGACTCCATTTCATAAACTGTCCTATAAGTTCAAGGATGATATGACGGGATTAAAAGGAACCTATTACGAAAAACTGCTGAGGTGATTACAGTGGAGAGGAGATATGAAAATCTGGACGGTGTAAGAACAATATGCTGTCTGGCAATAATAGCTATGCATATTGATGCCAATACCTCTTATGAAGCCTTGGGGGGGTATGTTGGCGAGGTGATTATTCTTTCATGGACGCAGCTTGTGTATTTATTTTTGTTGATTAGCGGCTTTGGAATGTGCTGTGGGTATTATGAGAAATTTAGAACAGGAAAGATTGACTTGGTAAAATTCTATATACGACGATATTTGAAGATTGTACCGTTCTTTACAATATTGATATTGATTGACTTGATTATAAACTGGAGCAAGGAAGCGCTGTTTGAAGGAGCCATTGAGGTTGCACTGATGCATGGATTGCTGCCGAACAATCAGCTGGATGTAATTGGGGTAAGTTGGACATTAGGAGTCATCTTCTTATTTTATATGTTATTTCCGTTTATTGTGTTTCTGCTCCGCAACAGAAGAAGCGCCTGGCTGTCCTTGGGCATTTCGCTTTCAATTACTTTCATGTGCGAAGAGTATTTCTTTACAGAAAAGTTTGTGGTCGATGGGTTTTCATATAGGCATGCATTTATATACTGTGCTCCATTTTTTCTACTTGGAGGTATCCTATATTCTTACCGGGATGAAATTGAGAAGTTGGTAAGCAGATTCAGGAGAATTTCTCTATCTGTCTGCGCGATTTTGACAGTATTATATTATGTTATACCGGATATGATAAATGGAAGAAGCATCTTTATATTTAAATTGCTTGTTTTGTTTGGAATGTGGTTATCTTGGCTCATTTCTTGCCAAACACCTGTGCTGAATAACAGAGCAATGCATTTTCTGGGTTCAATTAGTTTGGAAATGTATTTAGCTCAAATGGTCGCGTTCAGAGCCGTCGAAAAGATGGGACTTCTTTACATATTTGGACGTGGATGGTTTGGGTATATATTTGCGTTTATTGCTGTGGTGTTTGTTTTGATAGTCTTTGTGCTTATTGTAAAAGGAATATTGAGATTTATAGAATGGAAAACAGAAGGTAACTCTATTCTGTTAAATAGGAAAAGAAAATGAGAAAGAAGTTGAAAAGACTGTAATTACTTGCGTCTGTTAGGACAATATGATAAACGAGTCTGGGAGACTCTGAAGCAGCAGACGACGGTACATAAGCTCAGTTATAAAAAAATTAGGAACTGTTCAGAAATAACTTTCCATTATATTTGAAAACAGAGAAAGTTTCAAAAATAGGAACCGGTAATTAGCGATGAAACAAGAGATGGAAAAAAAGATAAGTGCGGTAAATTTATATGCATATATATATTGGGGAATCCTTATGACATTAAAGGGTTTAAATTTGTATGTTTCAGAAAGTTCACCTATGCTTCTTTTGGTACTAGCATCTTTTGCGGTAGTTAAGATTATCTTAGACAAATATTCATTGAAAGAAATAGGTATTATTTCGGGATTAATGATATATGTGGTAATTTTTTGGTATCATACAGGAAACTTTACAAGTGCCTTTACTATAGTGACCATTATAATAGTATCAAATACCAATATGGACTATTTGTGTAAAATAGCGTTTTTAATACGTGGTTTACTGTATGCTGTTAGAGTGGTCTTGGCATTTTTGGGGGTGAATTTGCTGCGTCAAGTAATATATACGAATGAAAGAAGAAGGTATAATTTGGGATTTTCTCATCCTAATTTAGCGCACTATGAGTTTTTTGTTATTGTTATTTTCTTTTTTTTATATAAAAGAGGAAAGCTTTCTGACCGTGATTATATAGTTATATTGGGTCTGAATGCATTACTTTATTATTTTACTAGAAGTCGTACTAGTTTTATTTTAGTAACGTTTCTGTATGCATTTAATTTGTTATTCCCGGTTGGATTTAGAAAAAAAGTGTTAAAAAAATTTGCTTCAGCTGTATACCCATTTTTATCAATTGCATCAATCCTATTATCATTACTGGCTAGAAGTGTTAGCTGGTTTCCTTATTTGGGAACATTTTTTTCAAGATTTTTAAGAGGAAATTATTTGATTCACATGGGGAAATTGTCATTATTAGGAAATCGACTAGATTATGACACGGATAATGGTTATGTTAATATGATATGCCTACAAGGCATAATAATATTTGCTCTTTTCATTATGTCTAATACTAAATTGACAAAAAAGTGTATTCAAATTGAACGATGGGATATTGTCGTTGTTTTGGTATGCATAGGAATACATTTTTGCATGGAGGCATTTGCGGATTCAATATTGTTAAATCCGGCTCTTATTTATATGTCATGGTTGATAAGAAGAAAAGATTTCTTTAGATTGAGGACATTAAATAAAAACGAGGTTGTACGGTTACATTCTACGGATATTCGATGAGATTATTATAATTATAACGAGGTGTTATTTGATGGGAAATATATATGGCATGTTACAAAGGGCGATAATAAAGGGGGATTTGCATCATAAAATGATTTGCTGGTTATTGATACAGATGGGGTATTCCAACCATGCAATTTGTCCTGTGCAAATAAGATACAAGGTATTTCGCTATCTTAGAAGAAAATATCAAAATTCCATAGATTTGATATATTATGAAAAGGAAAAATCGGATATAACAGGTGAGGAAAATGTCTGGATATGTTGGCTTCAGGGGATTGAGAATGCTCCGAAAATAGTCCACAAGTGTGTGGATTCAATTAAATTACATATGAAAGGAAAGAAAATCTATATTATTACAGAGGATAATTTTGGAACATATATTCAACTCCCGCGATGGTTGATAGAAAAATGGAAAAACGGCATTATATCAAATGCACATTTTTCTGATGTACTAAGGCTGGAATTATTGATTAAATATGGTGGAATCTGGTTGGATGCAACTGTATACCTTACAGGAGCAATGCCGCAGTATATGTATGAACGTGATTTATTTGCTTATTCAATTATAAATGATGTTGATATAACGAGAACTTTGGAAAACTGGTTTATTGTAGCAAAACCAAATAATCGAATTTTGAAAACAATCAGAGATATGCTATATGTGTACTGGGGAAAAGAAAATAAGGTTAGGGAATATTTTCTTTGGCATTTATTGGCGACTATGACAGTAGAAAAATATCCAGAAGACTATTCGGAAATATATAAAATTACAGACAAAATTCCACTGTTGCTGCAGAAAAATCTAAGTTTGTCATATGATTCGCAATATATGAAAATTTTGGAACAACTTACACCTATACATAAATTGACTTATAAATATGATATTGAAGCTGAAAAAGGAAATACTTTTTTGAGACATATATTGGAATCTTAAGACCATGAAAAATAAATGCTGAATTATTTTTCCATGAAAAATAATTTTCTAAAAGCAAAGTTTATATTTTTCGTCGAGAAAAATATGGTCGGGCAATACATGGGGGAATGAGCGTATGATTGAAATGATATCAGTTATTATAACTATTTATAATGCAGAAAAATATGTCAGACAGTGTATTGAAAGTGTACAGCATCAGACATATCATAATCTGGAAATCATACTTGTCGATGACGGATCAACAGATGCAAGTGGGCAGATTATTGCCGAGATGGCTGAAAGAGATAGAAGGATTAAAGTATTTACGAAAGAAAATGGCGGCGTATCATCCGCGAGAAACAAAGGCATTGATTTGGCAAGCGCAGACATTATCATGTTTGTGGATTCGGATGACTATCTTGCTGAGAGAACCGTTGAAGTATTATATGAGAGTTATATGCGTGAACCCCAAAAAATTCCGCAATGTAATTTTATCGAATTGTACGGATGCAGAGAAGTTAAGGGAGATAGGTTTGACGGTTCAAAAATTGGGAAAGTGGATACTTTGGGTGCCGTGATTACCGGTAATACTCAACAAGCGACTTTGGGTATTATGGTGAGAGCAGTATGTGGAAAATTATTTTGCAGAAATATAATTACAGAAAATAATATAAGGTTTCATGATAATTTCTATTATGGAGAAGATGCTGTATTTATGTTAGAGTATCTGCAGTATGCAGATTATATCTGTCCGGTGAACTATTACGGATATTATTACCGAAAATTGCAAGGTTCAGCATGCAGAAGAATGAAGCCTGATTTATATTGTCAAGTTCGTGAAGAACTGTACAGTACCCAAAAAATAATGCAGCAGATGGGCTTGGCGAATGATCCAGTCATTGAAATAAGCATGACAATTCGTTCTTGGATACATTACCGACAGTTAATTCATAATGAGCGGCAAATTACAGCCAAGCACACGCGGGATTCGGATAAGTGGTATATAAACGCACAGGAGTACCTAAATAACAGTAGGCCGATGCCAACAACCAGCAAATCTATAAAGTTGCTTTGGAAAATAAATCGAATGTGCAAAAACAGGAAAGTAGTACATTTTGTAAGTGTTTTATGTGATGAATATGACAACAGGAAACGAGCGATAAGACGCATTTTAAGAAGAGAGTAAAAGTCAACAGTGATTATGAATACAGCAATATATACTTTAGATTTTAAACAAATTATGGTGGTCTGTTACAGGCCTATGCATTGTAGGAGGCTTTGAAAGAAATTATGCCGGGACAATCTATTTGTATTATTTCCAGAGAGAACGAACAATTCTATATATTGGCATGGAAATGGCCGTTCTGCCTGGCAAAACGGAGCATAAAAAAGTTCTTGGCAGGTAGGATGTCATTTTCGTTGGGGAAGATAATATTAGATTAGGAAAAATTCAGTAAACGAGTTTCAATATTCCAAACAACTTTTGCATTAGACAGCCATAATCCTATATAGGCAGTGCCGTGCATGACGGTGATAGTGGTCATAATTTATTTACAGCGGCATGAATATTAAATGAGATACCAATAATAAAAAAGGGGATGGGATGAAAATCAGCGAAAGAGATTCTGAAGAGATGAGTTTAAAACAGGGTGACCAGGGTACAGACATGCAAGAGTCGAATGTGGGAGGGATAAGCGTAATTATTCCCATTTATAATGGGGAACATTTTATAGACTGCTGTATGGAAAGCATTTTGACTCAAACCTACACAGATTTGGAGATCCTTTTGATTGATGATGGTTCGACGGACAGTAGTGCAGAAATGTGTGACAAATATGCCATGGAGGATGCAAGAATTCAGGTATTTCATAAAAAGAATGGTGGAGTGTCCTCTGCAAGGAATCTTGGTCTTGAAGCTGCAGCGAAGGACTATGTGGCGTTTGTAGATGTAGATGACTTGTTAGACAGAAGATATTTCGAGGTTTTAATGAACGATGCGTTGATGTTTCAGAGCGATATTGTATGCTGTGGTGTTCACGAAATTCTGGAAAACTATGATGGCAGAGAGACTGGCCGTTTGCGGACGGTTGAAACGAAAAGACAAATAGACTGCTTTGATGACTATTTTGATAAATGGTTTGATGAATGGTTTTATGGAACAATTGTGTGGGGGCGTATCATAAAAAGGCAGCTTGCTATAAAGGAGCGTTTTAGCAGTCTGAGATATGGAGAAGACACAGAGTATATGATGAGGCTTTTTTCTCATTCTCCTAGGACTTATCTTGATGAATACATGGGGTACTATTATATACGATGGCCATCGAGTACAACAGGCAAGATGGGGGATGTATGCGTTGAAGGTATGGAAAATGCTGTGGAAGTAAAGAGAGTGGCTTTGGATTTATGCATCCAATATAAAAATGACAGCCTAATATGTAAAGCATATCAGAAGTATGCAGTGGCAGTTTACGGACTTTTATCTTGCTATATTAAAAATGGAGATTACATATTATATCGTTCAAATCAAAAAAAAATAGAAGAAATGATTTGTGTACTGGATGGCAGAGAAATCGGCAGAAAGCATAGGCTTGCGTTTGGGTTATATTCTTTATCAGATGTAATGTACTGGTATCTTTTCAAAATGCTGATTTCTGCGAAAGAGAGACTCGCATAAAAAGGGGTATGAGGACAGAAGTTTTCGGTTTTAAAGCGTTCTGTACGGTGGGGGGTAGGAGGAGTCAGAAAGATGAATACAGCGATATTTACTTTGCCATTACATACAAATTACGGTGGTTTGTTGCAAGCATATGCACTACAGGAGGCCTTGAAGGAAATCATGCCGGGGCAGTCGGTCTGTGTGATTGACAGAAAGAAAGAATGGCCTCATATACCGGCATGGAAGTGGCCGCTCTGTCTGGCAAAACGGAGCATTAAAAAAGTTCTGGGCATACAGGATGTCATTTTTGTCGAAAGACAGATGCAAAGAGAATGGCCTGTAATCAGCCGGAATACAGAGCGGTTTGTGCGTACTTATATCAACCGCTGGGAAATAACTTCATTTGCGGAATTAAATCGGGATGAGATTGACTGCTTTGTTGTCGGCAGCGACCAGATATGGAGGCCTATGTATGTATGGAAGCGAGAGGTAGAAACGGCGTATCTTTCTTTTGCGGAAAATTGGAAGGTTAAGCGAATTGCATATGCGACATCTTTCGGAACGAACAAATGGGAGTATACGGACAAGCAGACCGAAGAATGCGGTAAGCTGCTCCAAAAATTTGATGCCGTCTCTGTCCGCGAATCAAGCGGTGTAGAACTGTGCGAAAAATATCTGAAACGCTCCGATGTATTTCACGCGCTTGACCCGACAATGCTGCTTGAAACATCAAGATATGAGGCATTGTTTGATAAAGCTGAAACTCTGGCATCTGAGGGGAGTTTACTGGTTTACATACTTGACCAAACAGCAGAAAAGATAGGGATTGTCCACAGTGTTTCGCAGAATCTCAAATTGTCCCCCTTTTATGTGGGGGTAAAAACGGAAAGTTTAAAAGCACCGCCCGAGCAGCGGATTTTTCCTTCAGTGGAAAGCTGGCTCCGCGGCTTCCATGACGCGAAATTTGTCGTGACGGATTCGTTTCATGGCTGTATTTTTTCTATCCTATTTAAGAAACCGTTTATTGTTTACGGCAATGAAAAGCGGGGGATGGCCAGATTTGATTCACTTTTAGGCTTGTTCGGTTTAAAAAGCCGTCTGGTAATGGGAGATGTAAAGGAAGAACAGATTCGGAAAATAATGGACGAACAGATTGATTACGACCGTGTACATGATATTTTGAACAGAGAGCGGGAAAAATCCATGGATTTTCTGAAAAAAACATTGTTGGAATGAGGCAGAAACTATCACACATAAAAAAGGAACCAGGAAAAATGCGTAATTCTAAAAAAATGGCAGCGGTCATTTCCTATATCCAGATAGCGACAAACATGCTTTATAGCGTCCTGTTCACCCCTTTTGTCCTTCGGGCATTGGGACAGAGCGAGTATGGCATTTATACGCTCTGTACATCGGTCATTTCCTATCTGAGCCTGTTCCAGTTTGGGTTTGGAACAACCTTTATCCGCTACTATATCAAATATAATGCAGAAGGCCGCTGCAAAAAGGCAGAAGAACTCAGTGGGATGTTTTTAGGGATATTCGCTATGGTTGCATTGGTGACCCTTGCGATAGGTATTTTCTTTGTGGTAAAGATTGAGATGATATTTGGCTCCAAAATCACGCCGGATGAATATCAGCTTGCCGGGACTTTGATGAAATTTGTCGTGTTCAATGCGGTGCTGTCCGTCGTTGGGGTGCCTTTCAGCGCCCTGGTGACGGCCTATGAAAAATTTGTCTTTCAAAAACTTCTTTCTCTGTTGGAAACTGGCTTAAAAATTGCGGTACTTTTTCCGCTGCTGATGTCAGGGTGGAAATCAATCGCTCTGGTGGGCGTAAGCACCTTGCTGTCAGTTATCACTTTTTTGGCAAATTTGATGCTTGTATTCGGCAGATTGAGAATCAAAATCCGGTTTACCCATTTTGACTCTGCCCTGTTTCGGGAACTTGGGGTATTCTCTTTTTTTGTTTTTCTGCAAAGTGTCATGGATATGTTCAACTGGCAGATTGACCGGTTTCTACTAGCCAGGTTCTGGGGTTCATCATCGGTCAGCGTCTATTCTGTCGGGGGGCGGATTAATTCTGTCTACCTCTCTCTGGGCACGGCAATGACCGGTCTTTTTGTGCCCAGAGTGAACCAGCTTGTGGCGGAAGGACGGGATGATTCTGTCCTTACCGACTTGATGCTCCGGGTTGGGAGACCGCAATTTTTAATCTGCACATTTCTGCTGTCGGCATTTGTTTTCTTTGGGAAGCCTTTCCTGAAGTTTTATGCGGGGATTGGGTATGAGAGTGCCTACTGGGTGACGATTCTGCTGATGTCCCCCCTAGTGCTCCCTCTTTCTATGGATTTATGGTATCACATTGCCAGGGCAAAGGGGAAACACAAAACCAGCACGACGGTTTTTGCTGGTGTCGCGCTTCTGAATTTGCTGGTCAGCATTCCACTGTGCAGGCAATATGGGGAGATTGGTGCGGCGGCGGGAACCTGTATAGGAATGTTTGCCGCCAATAATATATTCCAAATCATATATGCCCATCGTGTCATAAAGCTGGACATGAAGCGGTGGGCAAAAAACATAGCGCGGATGTCCCCGGCTCTGATTTTGCCGGTGGTAATGGGAACCATGATTTACCTTTTTGCGGATATTCGGACAATTCCCCGCTTTCTTTTTTACGCGACAGCGTACACGGCGGTTTCAGCGGTATCTTTCTGGACGATTGCGCTGGATAAGGGTGAAAAAGATTTGATTATCAGACCTTTAACCCGAATATACAGAAAATTATTGCTCAGGAGAGGATGAACTTTATGAAAGACTACGGTGACGTTCCACACAATCTGGAAATGGTCAACCTTGGCTCGACCTTTTCCAAATACGGTTTTGATTACCGATATTTTGGGAAAAGGGGATTTAATTTTGCCGTTGCCCCCCAGCCGTTGAAAACTGACCGGGAGGTTTTGGAAAAATATCAGAAGCACATCAACAAAGATGGAATAGTGGTAGTGGTAATAGTATGCCCTTTTGGATTCTGTGTGCATGAATACAGTTCATTGCGCCGTCCGCCTTTCCAGAGAGAGATAAGCTGGTTGAAACGGCTGGTTAAGAAAGCACTTCGCTACGACAACCGAAAACAGCACAACTCAGAAAAAACGCTTTCTGCTGGGGAACTTTGCCAGATCAATTCCCATAGCCGTGTGGAGGGCTGGAAAAAAGAATTTTTTTTAAAGAACACGACAACCCAGCTTCCGACAAAGGAACTGCAAAAAACATTCGTGAAAACACGGGCAGAACTAGCTGGGATAATTGCACTATGTAAAGAAAACAGTTTTCGTCCACTGATTATCAATATGCCGGCAATGGGAGAGGAATACAGCCAGTTTTCAGATGCTTTTATCAAGGCGTTCTATGAGGATAATTTAGAACGGGCAAATGTGGATGGAGTTCCTGTAATAGATTATTTTGGGGATGAACGGTTTAACGATATATCCTTGTATGAAAACTATGCAGATTGCTTTAATGATAAGGGACGGCGTTTTTTTGCGTCGGTTCTGATGGAGGATATGACAAAACTTGGGTTTTGGGAGGGAGAGGAATAGAATAAAGTGGAAGACGTAGGAAGAATGGTTTTAAAACTGGAGAGGGCACCTGCATTTGGAACGAATATCACCTACCCGCTTGTATGCGGGAATGGATTCAAGAGTTTCGTCAAGACATCTTTGCAATATACAAAAGCTTTTTTCAAAGGCAATGACGCTCAGGGCTGGGGAAAAAGCGCGACAGTCAGGGCAACTAAAAGTCTGGTTCCCTGTGTCCATACAGCTATACAGGCGGGAATACAGATATTTGATTGTTCCAGGGCTTACCAGGGAAGTGAACAGCGGTTGGCAAGGGCGCTGAAAGACGTTCCCAGGAACAAGTTTTTTCTGATTACAAAAATTGACGACCAATCGCAGTTTACCGGAAAGGTGAAGGAGTGCTTTGAAGAAAGCCTCAAACAGCTGCAGACAGATTATGTGGATGCCCGTGTTATAATAGGGACAAGTTAGAAGAACCCAGTAAAATTAAGGGGTTGCACTAACTTGTCCCCTTATTTTTTTGCCCTTAAAAGGGCAAACGGAATCACCGCATTTCTGGTCTCCGTCTGGGAGCCGTACATATATTGCTGGCCAGCAGTATGAAAGTCTGATAGCGATTAAAGCAACCATACCATCCTCTGGTGATGGATTTGAAGGTCCGAAGTCCTTATAAATGCTGACGGGTTGCAACGGGGGCGTTGTAATATTGGTTGACAGGTTTCGGCCGGGTTTAATGTGAACCGGGCGCCATGGGAGGGTTAAACCTGTGTTTCTGTACCATGGGAACAAATGAGATTTATTTACGGAAAGCCGGGGAACTTACAGCGCCCATATTGTTGTGATGGTTTTGAAGTTTTTGTGTAGCGGAGTTTTTGATTTTTATAGATGGCATATCGTTTCGTTCGGAAACAAATAGTTCTGTTTTACAGGGAGAGGCACGGGCTGTTGCGCCTGGAGCGGTTTCTGTAAAATCCCAGGGTTAGTTCAGTGACAGAGAAACAATGGACAGTCCGGTCTGCGGGCCGGTAGAAAGGACGGGATATAGATGAAGAAGGATGTTCGGAAGATTAAGGTGTATGAGCAGAGCGGGCATAATTATAAGCCCACGCCTACGATCATGTTGAAGGGGCTGTGGCTGGAAGAGCTGGGGTTCGGGGCGGGGACGCTTTTGACGGTCCGGTGTGAGGAAGGGAAGCTGGTCATTGTTCCGAGGGAGACAGTGGATTATATTGATGTGTTTGAGGAGCAGCAGTTGAGCATGGTTGCGGAGAAGAAAGTGAGGTATTGAGAATGGGAAAGATATATATGATCGGTTCGCAAAAAGGGGGTACGGCCAAGACTACCACTACGTTCAATCTGGCGTACTGTCTGCGGAAGATGGGGAAGCGGGTTCTGGCTGTGGATTTTGACAGCCAGGCGAATTTGACAACGTGCTTCGGCGTGGAGGATACGGGGGTTTTGGAGGATACCATTGGGCATCTGATGATGGCGCAGATTGAGGACGGGAAGATGCCGTCCCCGAAGAGGTACATACGGACGAAGGACGGGGTGGACTTCATCCCATCGTCTATTTATCTGTCGGTGGTGGATGCGAAGCTGCGGCTGGAGATGGGGGCGGAGAAGATGCTGTCCGGGATTCTGGAGCCGCTGCGGGAGAAGTATGATTACATTCTGATTGATACCTGCCCGTCCCTTGGGAATTTGACAATAAATGCGTTGGCGGCTGCCGATGAGGTCATTATCACGGTGAACCCCCAGCTTCTGGCTATGATGGGGATGCAGGATTTTCTGCGGACGGTGGTGAAGATACGGAAGCGGATCAATCCGGGGCTGGGGATTGCGGGCATCCTGATGACCATGTGTGAGTCCAGGACGAAGCTGTGTAAGGTGCTGACGGAGGAAGTGACGGAGAACTTCCAGGAGCAGATACGGGTGTTTGAGACGAGGATTCCCAGTACGGTGAAGGTGGGGGAGAGTATTTATTACAGCCTGCCGGTGGCGGAGTACAGCCCGAAGGCGAGCGCGGGGATGGCTTATAGAAAGTTTGCAAAGGAGCTGGTTTCGTATGAAGGCTAATGGGACGAAGAGGAAGATTTTTAGTGACGCTGTGGACCTTCTGGCGGGGGCGGAAGAGGTTTCTGCTGTGGAGAACGGGATCAGGATGCTGCCCATTGACAGTATCCGTCCGTTCCGGAAGCATCCTTTCCGGCTGTATGAGGGGGAGCGTCTGGAGGATATGGTGGAGAGCATTAAGGAGCATGGGGTCCTGAATCCGGTGATTGTTTGGCAGGAAGGGGACGGGTATGAGATGCTTGCGGGGCATAACCGGCAGATGGCAGGAAGGCTTGCAGGGCTGGCGGAGATTCCGGCGATTGTGAAGACGGATTTGACGGAAGAGGATGCTTATGTGTATGTGATTGAGACCAATGTGATACAGAGGGGCTTTGCGGAGCTTCTGCCGTCCGAGAAGGCGGCGGTGCTGGCGGAGCGGTATGAGAAGGTCAGCAGCCAGGGGAGGCGGAATGACATTCTGGAAGAGATCGCCAGGCTGAACGGGCAGGACACGGCGGGGACTTGTGGACATGATGTCCACAGGTTGAAGAGCCGGGATGCCATTGGGGAAGAGTATGGGATGACCGGGAGGAATATTGCCAGGTATATGCGGGTGCAGCAGTTGGAGGAACCTTTGAAGGAGCGGCTGGACGAGGGGACGCTGCCTCTGGTGGCGGCGGTGGATCTGTCTTATCTGTCGGGGAAGGAGCAGAAGGTGGTGTTCGGGCTGGCGGAGAAGGGGAAGATAAAGCTGGATGCGAAGACGGCGAAGTACGTCAGGGGCATGGCCGGAAATGTGACGGAGAAGAGGGTGCTGGAGGCACTTGGCGGCGGAAGAGGGAAGAAGGGTTCTGCCGGAAAGCCCATCAAGCTGCCGGAGGATGTGTACGAGAGGTACTTTGCCGGTGTGAAGCCTGCGGATGTGGCTGGGATTGTGGAGGAAGCGCTGGCGGCATGGTTCGGGAAAGGGGGAGTGGCTGATGTTCCGGGCGGAAGAGATAGAGAAGCTGGATAGGTCCTATTTTAATATTATTCTGGCGGAGGAATATGATGTGACGATCCAGTCCAGGAATACGGGGCATATCTGGTATATCCATAATCCGGAGTATCCGGGAGAGGGGGAGTGTATTATTTTCCATAAGCACAGGGCTTCCCAGCCTTATCATCAGCATGGGAGGGCCAGGAGTCTGGGGCAGGCGGTACGGAGTATTATGGGGCATGATGTGTTCCAGATGAATAGAAGAAGACGATTATAGTGCATATGTTGAAATAGTAACATTGTTCGTCAATAGGTACACCAGTTTACAACTTTTGAATATTTTTAAAGCCTGACAATATATAGCCCTCAAT
>OFGE01002303.1_pt1 | contig 14352 bp, 5 predicted proteins | sample 1521681 | NCBI WGS metagenome assembly OFGE01 (sample SAMEA3504093, study PRJEB24116) | mouse gut metagenome | biome: mouse gut; feature: mouse-associated habitat; material: faeces | place: Denmark | collected 2011 | reverse complement strand
CCAGAGGAATGTGAACATTTGCATTATGTTTAAAGGAGGTGTACAAATGAAAAAAATTGTTGGTGCAATAAGTTGTGTTTTGCTTTTGATGGTTGTTTTGGTGTGTGCAACTGCATGCAAAAAAGAACCTGAGCCAATTGTTAGTGTGCCAGACAAAATTATTGAATTTAACAATAATTTGCACAATAATTGGAGCAAAACAAGACCTGTTACAGTTAAAAATGAAATTGTAATCAAATCAGACGAAAATAATGTTTTGGTAAAGTATATTAAGCAATACACTTTGACAAAAGATAATGTTGGCAAATTGAGTGTTGACACAATATATTTTGATGACATTGAGTGCCCTTTGAACAACAAACAAGAAATGTATTTTAAGGATAACAAAATGCATATGAAATATACGGATACAAAGGGAGAGTCAATCACAACTTATCCAACAGAGTTTAGTGTGTTTATGGAATTAATAACTGAAGGTACTAATAATATCTTTGATTACAATTACATATACAAATATTTTAAGAATGTTGAAATTCACGATTTTATGGCTCACAAAACATATTCTTTTGAAGTTTTAGACGAACATTTGAATGAGTTTTTGGGGGCAACAAATTTGGGAATTTCAAATATGAAATTTAGCTATCAAATTTTTAAAAAAGAAAACAAAATGAATGTTGAGTTTGAATATGATTCAACTCAAGAAGAAAAAAAATCGCATATTGTTGCAAAAAGTGAAATTATTGAACAAGGAGAAGTGACTTTGCCTGATTGGGCATTAAAAGGAGAAGTTTAATGAGTACTTTAAAGAAAAAGAAAACGGGTTCGTTTTTAATATTAATTGCAGCGTTGTTTGTTATTACATTAATATTCAGTATGCCGATAATAACTGATTCTTTAATGAAAAATTCTGCTATCAACAGCCAAAGTGTTGAAATCGGTAGCAAGGAAAATCCTATTTTGATTGATTCAGCTGAAGCTTTTGCAAAACTGAGATATGACGCAAGCAAGTATTACAGGCAAACAAAAGATATTGACCTTAGTGAACTGAAAAATTTTGGTGGTATATCCAAGTTTTTTACAGGTAACTATGACGGACAAAGATTTAAAATAAAAAATGTTAAACTGAACAAGGCAAGTGAATCCGGTGTGGGATTGTTTGGTGTTAACAAAGGCGTTATTGCAAATGTTATCATTGATAGTGGCGAGATTGTTGGGACATCTCAAGTTGGTGCTATTGCAGGCAGCAATTTGGGTGAGATAACCGGTTGCACAAACTTTGCTTTTGTGAAAGGTAATGGCGTGGGCATTGGTGGAATTGCAGGCAGCAACAGTGGAAACATCAACAACTGCGCTAACAGAGCAAAAATTGTAAATAGCGCAAGTGGTACATATACTGGTGGAATTGTGGGCAGTAATTTATCTGTTGTCACAAAGTGCTATAACACTGCAAATGTTGAGGGTGGAGCGTACATTGCAGGAATTGCAGGAAACAATGACGGAACTAATATGCAAGCTGAAATAACAGAATGTTATAATGTTGGAGAAATTTCAGGCATTGCAAAATCTGCTATTTGTGGCGATAACTGGCAAGGTAAGGTGGAAAATGTCGTTTATTCAAACGAAAAAGGTCTTGATGCAGTTGTTTTCAACACTGGAACAGCACACAACCTTATTTCATCTGGCTTGACAAGCATGGCAAGCAGAGGAGTTTTTTCGGGTTCGTTTAGTGATTTTGACAGCAACTGGTTGTTTATGAGAGGAAACAAGTATCCTTCTTTAAGAAAAGAGTATGTTGAGCTGCAAGATGTGGATTTCACTGGCAGTCCCGATACTGTGCAACAAGGCAGTGACTATCAATTTAAAGCAAGACTTATGCCATCAAACGCAACACCTGTTACTTTAAATTATGAACTTGTTTCAGGCGCTGCTTGTGCAACTATGGATATTGAAAATGGCTTTGTGAGCATTAGCAATGAGGCAAGCATTGGCACAGATGTTACCATTGCAGTTAAGGCAGATGACAAAACTTTTACTCATGCTTTCAAAATTGTTAAAAAAGCTGTGGAAAATGTGGAGCTTTCTGCTGAAACAAACAAGATTTTTTATGGCGAAAGTGTGAAACTAACTGCAAAAGTAAGTCCAGATGATGCGACATATCCAGAGGTGCAATATATTTATAATGACGAATTTGTTACAATAGAAAATAATGTTGTTACACTAAAAAGAGGTTGCCCAGCAGGCTATGAATTTACTATTGTGGCAGAGGCTGATGGAGTGGTTAGCAATGCAGTCACTATGACTGTAGGGGTGATTTCTCCACAATATCTTGTTTTTCCTTTGGGTGGCGAAATTTCCGTTAATCCGGGCGATGTGGTAAGTTTGACAGACTATATTGATGTTTATCCTTACAATGCTCAATATAAGTTTTTGAATGTGGACGAAAAGAACCTGAGCAAGTCTTTATCATTGCACTCCGATATGACAATTTATGTGGATATGCAAGCAAAAATCGGCAGATACACTGTAGGTTTTGATGTGGATGGCAAAGTTATGATTAATAAGTTTGTTATTATGGTGACTGCGCCAAAAACTAAGTTCGATTTTGCTTTGAATGCAGCTTTGTTGACTCCTGATAGCACTCAAGAAATCAATTTGAGGTCTTTTGACGGAGTGAATAGAGATGTTGAATTTGAACTTAAAAACAACACTGAAGGCATAAATTTAAGCAGTAATAACAGTGACGGAACTCAAAAATATTATTTGAATATTGACAAAAATGTGAGTGCAAGCAACTTTACTTTGGTTGCAAAAACAAGTGACGGCATTGAAATTGAAAAAACTTATGACATTATTATTCCTGTCAAAGACATTATTGTTGATGTTAATAATGTAAGCAGTGAAATGTGCAGTTATGTGGAGACTACTGCTGATGGAGAGCTTGTTTTTAACATCACTCCAAACGGCAAGGCAGAAATGGATAGGACAGAGCTTTTGCTAAATATTAACCCTACTAACACAACTTTTAGCCAAATTAAGTATGTGCTTACTGAGCATGAGGAAATTGTGCAATATGATCAACTTAATGACGGAAAATTGTTGTTGAAATTATATCCACTATCCACAATTTATCGTGAGGATGGCAGTCAAAAACAATTTATTATTAAGTTGTTTGCAGGTGATGTGGAAAAAACTTTGATTTTTAAGGTTGTGCCTGTGGAAGTTAAAAATGCAGTTTTGTATGAGAAAAATGGTTATTCATTAAATGATATGTATGTTGGAAATACCTATAATATCGTTTTGGAGCCTGATGCTTTTGCAACGGACATTGTTTATAGTTTTATTACTGATGATTTGAACAAAAATTATTTGTATTATGAAATTCATAAAAATGTTTTGAGCGTTACTATTCTTGCAAATCCTTCGCAAGAGGAAATTGTTGTTTTGAAAGGTGTTATAAACAATGTTGAAACTCAAATTAATCTTGTAATTAAGGTTGCTGTTGAGGAAGTAAAAGTGAATTATGTTGCAGAGCACAATAAGTTTGAGGCAGGAAGAGGCGTTGAATGTGTGGTTGCCGATGTTTATCCATCAACTGCGTCAGACAAAAATGTTAAGTTTTTTGTGAAAAAAGGCTTTGAATATATCGACCCTGCTTATTTGATTTGCAATGAGGCAAATGAGTGGTATATCAAAACAAACGAAAATGGAAAAGCTTTTTATAAGCTTAAAACAGCTTTTGAGAGTGATTGCACAAACAAGGAGATTAACATTGTTGCTGTGGCTCACAATGGCGTAACTTCAGATTATTGCAAGTATAACATTTTGCCAACAACTATTGACGAAATGGATATGAGCTATGCAAGTAGCAGTGAAATGCCAACCGTTTTGAGTCAATTTGATAGTAAGGACTTGAAAATCAGTTATTCTCCAAGTTATTATAAAGGTGATGTTTTAGTTATTTTCCCTGCAAACAGGAGAAGTTGGTTTGATTTTGAAGGCAAAGAAAGTGGCAGAGTGGAAGGCGACAAGTTTATCTTTACTGCTGAGGCACAAAATGGCGAAATTTATTTGAATGATTTTACTTTTAATAATCAATCAGTAATTGAGGAGAACATTGTCATTATCCTTAAAATTGACGGGCAAGAAAAGGAATATGTTTTGGATGTTGCACACGGAATTGTGCCAAGTGCTGCAAAACAAAGCAATGAAAATCAAACAACAATCACTTTTGACAAAGTGGAGTATTTAAAATCCATTGAAGTTACAATCAACTATAAAGGTAAAGTTGCAGGAGTGAAAACTTTTGAATTTAGCAACGGCAACAGCACACAACAAATTGATTTGGCTGAAATGTTGTGTTATATCACGCCTGACAGCATTGACATTAAGTATCAATTTGTTGTGCATTATGACACAAATGTAGAGCAAGGCATTAGCGCAAAGGATGTTCATATTGAACTTGACGATACAATTAAGGATTTTACTCATTCTATCAGTGGTGCAGAGCAAGATAATTGGGATAAATATAAGTCAAGTGTTACATCTGCATTTTTGAATGTAGATAAGTTTAGTAAAGATATTAATATACCTCAAAATATCGAAAACATCACTTTTTTAGGAAGTTCTGAAGGTAATGACAGGATTGTTGTTGAAAACAGAAATGAAGATTTGAATATGATTTTTGACAGCATTAACTACCAAGGTACTATTGATATTCAATCAACAAGCAAAACCTATATGCTATTTCAAGGTGGATGTAATTTGACATCAAAAGCAGGTGCCAATGCAATTAATTCAAAAGGCGACATTGAATTTACCAACGACGGCAGTGCTGTTAATATTAAGGCTGTTTCTTCAAGTAATAGTGGCGCAAATGGTGTTGTGGCTGTGGAATGTGTAAATGCAATCTTCAGAAACTGCAATAAATTTAGCGTTTCAGGCAGCAACGGCAAAAACGGAAGTGATGGCACTGGTGGTGATATAGGAACAAGAGGTGCCGATGGTGTTTGCACAAGTGGTAGCAAATGGGAAGATGGTTGTGGCAAAAATGGTGGATCTGGCGAAGCTGGTAGTAATGGTGGAAATGGTGGTGCTGGTGCAGTTGCAATCCATTGTGACTCTATTGAAATCATAAATTCTAACATAGTTATTACTGGTGGCACAGGTGGCAACGGTGGAAATGGCGGTGCTGGTGGCGCAGGTGGCAACGGAGGAAATGGTGCAGAAACTTATGCATATAAAGGCTCTGATGATGCAGGTAATGGTGGTACTGGTGGCCGAGGTGGAAATGGTGGTCAAGGTGGCTCTGGTGGTGCTGGTGCAAGTGCTGTAAGTGCTAACAGAGTAATTGTTCAAAATTCTGAAGTTATGTTTATCAATGGAAAAGGTGGCAATTCGGGAGATGGCGGCGCTGGAGGAAAAGGTGGCAACGGTGGAAATGGTGGACCTGATACAAAGGCTATTGGACAGGAAGGATATGGTGGCAATGGCGGCCGAGGAGGCGATGGTGGCTATTGTGGTAGTGCTGGAACAGGTGCTAATATTGTTGTTATTAACAGCCAGGAAGGCAGCCAAATAACAAATTCCGCAGGTTCTAATGGTCAAAGACCAAATGACCGAGGTGTCAAAGGTCAAGGTGGTGCTGGTGGTTCACGCGGTGATACTGGTGGAAACGATGATGGAACTATTACCAATGGCTCAGCAGGTGATGACGGCTATGGTAGATAAATTAATTTTAGTTATCAAATTTAAAATTTGTAAGCAAAAAAAATTTTTGATGCTTTACAAAATTAATTTCAATTACTCGTAATTGAATATTCAATGTTTAAATCTGGCGTTATTTAGCGCCAGATTTTTTGTATGAGCAATATCTGAGATTTTTCTTTGCGCCCCACAAAAAAATATTTTTATGTGAACCTCAGTTTTTTATGTTTTGTCATTTCGAGCTTGTCGAGAAATCTCCAATTATGCTTGTGTATAATAAAATGTTAACTTATTTACTCAGCATGCAGAGTTAGAGATGTTTCGACTGCGTTGCACTTCGCTCAACATGACACTAACAATGTCATCCCGAGCGATTACGGGATTCCCACAAAATAACCTTTTTGTGGAGTCCCCAGTTTTTTTATATTTTGTGTCATCCCGAGCGTAGTCGAGGGATCTCCGACCGTGCTTGTTGAGTAAAATAATAGTAAGCAATTTTAGGTATAGTGAATTTACATAACTAAACTATTTTTTAAGCATATAACTAATAAATTTGATTTGGTATTGTATAGTCGCAAAAAATATGGTAAAATAATAATATAATATGATAATAAATAACAATAATATATAAAGTATTTATCATTTTGAAAATATTTTGCAGAAATTTTGACAAATCACAAAAAAATTTTCAAAAGGTATTGACAAAATTTTTATTTGTGGTATAATCTATTCGGGTTAGACATATATGTTCACATAATGCGTGAGCGTTTCTACAAACTTGCTAAAGTTGACTATGCCTGAGTGAAGGATAACTTTAGCAATTTTTTGTTTTTTTAGGAGGAAAAATTAATGGAAGATTTGTATGACTTGATTATTGTCGGTGCTGGACCAGCGGGAATTTTTACTGCACTTGAGTTAATATGTAAGCGTTATCACGGCAAAATATTGATAATTGAAAAGGGAAAAGCAGTGGAAAAGCGTGTTTGTCCAAAAAGCAAAACGATGAATTGTGTAAACTGCAAACCATATTGTAATATTACAACAGGCTTTAGTGGTGCAGGTGCTTTTTCTGACGGAAAATTGTCTTTAAGCCCAGAAGTTGGTGGCGATTTACCTGAGTTGATTGGTGTTAAACAAGCAGAAGAATTGATAAAATATACTGATAGTTTATATTTGGAGTTTGGTGCAGATACTAAAATAGAAGGAATTGACAACAGTGAAAAGGTTAAGGAAATTCGAAAAAAAGCTATTCAAGCAGGCTTGAAACTTGTGGATTGTCCTATTAGACATTTAGGTACGGAAAAAGCTCAAGAAATATATTATAAAATAGAACAATATTTACTCAATAATTTGGTTCGCATTCATTTTAATGCAAATGTTGAGGATATCATCATAAAAGATGGAGAATGCCTTGGTGTTGTGGTGAATGAGGAAAAATTGCAAATTGAGTATCGTGCAAGAAAGGTTGTGATTGCAACAGGAAGGCGTGGTGCTGATTGGCTGGAGAGAATTTGTGAAGAGCATAATATTTTGCATGAGGCTGGTGTTGTGGATATTGGTGTGCGTGTGGAAGTTCGCAATGAGATTATGGAAGAAGTCAACAATGTCCTTTATGAATCCAAACTGATTGGTTATCCAAAGCCGTTCAAAAACAAAGTGCGTACTTTTTGCCAGAATCCGGGTGGTTTTGTAAGTCAAGAAAACTATGATAACAATCTTGCAGTTGTAAATGGGCACTCCTATAAAGAGAAAAAATCAAACAACACAAATCTTTCAATTTTGTGCAGCGCAAAATTCACAGAGCCTTTCAATCAACCTATTGCTTATGCTCAAAAGGTTGGAGAACTTACAAATATGCTTGGCAATGGCAAAGTTCTTGTGCAAAGATATGGAGATATTTTGGATGGAAAAAGAACTTGGCAAAAAGAGCTTGACAACAGCAATGTTCGTCCAACTTTGCCCGATGCAGTTGCAGGGGATATCACAAGTGCAATGCCATATCGTCCAATGCTGAATATTATCAATTTTATCAAAGCAGTTGACGAGGTAGTGCCCGGCTTTGCAAGCCCCGAAACATTGCTTTATTCCCCTGAATTAAAGTTTTATAGCAACAAAATAAAAATGGATGAAAACCTTAATACAAACATAAAAAATCTTTATTGTTTGGGAGATAGTTCAGGCTGGACGAGAGGACTTATGATGGCATCTGTAATGGGTGTTAAAATGGCACGAGCATTGCTTGACGGTGGCGAAAACAAGCTTGTTGACAAACATTTTTGTGGGATTCCATGCCCACCACTAAAAGCTTTTGATAAAGTGTAATTTGTACTTTGAAAGAAAAATAACTGAGTGATAAACTCAGTTATTTTTGCGTTTAGTGCCGATTTTTGATGTGTTTTTTACAAAAATTATGCTTTTATGAACTTATTTTTCAATTTCTTTTCCACCAAGATATGTGCTTATTAAATTGCCTTTTTCGTCAAGAAGATTAAAATCTGCAAGCATCCCAACTACAATATCGCCACGGTCAGTGATGTTCATAAGTTTTGCAGGATTAAGACTTCCCATTTTGACGCACTCCTCAAGTGGAATGTCAAGGTTTCCACAAAGGTTTGCAACCATTTTGCTGATTGGTGTAACACTGCCAGCATAGGTATTGAGTTCCTTGATTATTGCAACATCTTCCTCAATGACAATTTTTTGTTTGGAAACACCACTGCCAAGGAAAAATTCTCCACCATGATTGCCACTTATTGCAAGTGAATCGGAAACAAGGCAAATTTTGTCTGAAGTTTTAAGTTTGAAAATCATTTTGAACAAAGGATTTGGAACATGTCTGTTGTCGGCAATAACTTCGTTGTAAAGTCTGTCATCTGTCAAGCCAACTTCTGTCAAGCCTAAATGCTTGTGTGGAGTAGTGCGTCTTGAACAGCGAGAGGTGCAGTTGTACATATGAGTAACGCTGCTTGCACCATTATCTGTCAAGGCATTAATCTCGTCATCAATGCTTGCATCGTGTCCCAAACTTATTTGAATTTTGTTTTCAGTGCATTTTTTTGTAAACCAATCGCTGTTTTGTTGGTCAGGCGCAATGGTTATTCTTGAGATAATATCTTTGTTTTCCCACACCCAAGTTGTGTTTTCTTCGTTTGGCTCAAGTATATAAGCAGGTGGATGTGCCCCCGGTGCTTTTTTTGAAATAAATGGACCTTCCAAATGAGTTCCAAAAACTCTTGCGTATGGAGATTTGTATTTTCTTACATTGTCAATTGCTTGCAAAGTGGTTGGGATATCTGCTGTTAGTGTGGTTGGAATATAAGTTGTACTACCAGTAATCAAATGATATTTTGAAATTTCATCCAAAGCAACTTTTGTGCCTTCCATAACATCGTGTCCACCACCACCGTGAGTGTGAATATCAATATAGCCAGCTGCAAGAATGCCACCATTAAGGTTGTATACAATGTCTGCATTTTGAATATCATCTAATGAGGTAATTTTGTTGATTTTGCCGTCCTCAACATAGATGTTGCAAGCTTTTTCCAGTTTGCCACCAATTATTGGGCGTACATTTTTAAATAAAATCATAGTTCGCTCCTATTGTTTTTATTGATATTATTATACTCCAATATTACGCTAAAAGCAAGAGTTTAATGTGGATTATTTGTTAAATTTGCTTGTCTATTTGTTTGTTATAAAACAAATATTTAGAAAGCTAGTTGCTAAAACGACAAAAAATTTGCAAAAATAAAAATTTGTGATAAAATATATATGTATAAGTTTACTCTATAATTCTTTTGAGAGGTCGTATGAAAGATAAAAACCATAATCAAAATGGAATTGAGAGTGGTGTGGTGGATGTGGAGTCCACACAAGATTTTGCCACGCAAAATGCCACTTTGAGTGAAAATAATTACATTGACAAAGGCACAGAAAGTGGTGCTGAGGTTTTTGTGCACGATGATGAAAATTCACTTGGTGAGTTTACTGATAAAGTGCTTGTGGACGGAGTTGTTGCCACAGGTATTTTCGGTGATAACTTGCAAGTGGAAGAGAATGAAATTTCCACTGAACAACGCGCATTGAGCAGTCAAAAAATTGATGTTTTTTACAGCGATGATGCTGAAAATCAAGTGGACAATGTTTCGGCAGACGAATTTGAAAATATGGACAATGTAATTGACGGAGTTCACAGAAAACCACACAAAAAGAAAAAAAGAAAAACTAAGGTAAGAAAAATTGTTGTTCGCACTTATTGCACAGTTTTTATTGCAGTAATCGGTATTGTTATGATTTATTTTGGAGCTACATTTTTTCAAGTTTCGCCAACACAAGGTATGGATGGTGCAGATTTGAGGGTTGATATGAAAGGCTTGCCGCATAAGGTTGGTACTGATGGGGCAGATATTAATTTGAAACAAATGTTTCCTGACGGCAGTGATTTTAAAAAGACTGGTGGAAATTCAACTATAAATTCAGAAGGCATATTGAAAATAAGTCCAAGTGATACATCTTTCAAATTGACATATACTGAAACAAAAGACGAAAAAGTTGAAAGTGTGGAAAGGGAAATTGAAGTTATTAAAGATGCAGTTAATGTTTCGGATTGGGATAGTTTGTCAGAGGCAATTAAAGAAGAAAAAATCGTTTGTTTGCAAACTGCATATCTTGCAGCACCAGTTATGGAAGGCGAAAAAGCAAAAACTATGTCTGGATTTAAATTGAAAAATGATTTGTATGGCAATGGTTGCAAACTTAATGTTTTTGAAATTGTTTGTTGTAGAAACAAAAATTCTGGTGGTAAATTGACAACTCCTTATTTGCAAGGAAATGGACCAACGGCTGGTTACACAGCTTTTGCCATAGGCGTTAAAGAAGGTGGCGAACAAATTACAATGCAAGACTTGCATATTGTTGGCAATGATATGATTACTGAAGAAGGCGGTAATTTGGAAGGCGTAAATGAGACAATTATCCAAAAAAGAGGATTAAAATTGTTCAGTAGATATGGACATTTGGTAAGTGTTTCAGGTGATACGGAAGAGGTTGATGGTGGAATGAAAGGCGAAAAAGCCAACTTCAAACTAAAGCATTGTGTTTTGGAAAACGGACATCAACTTATCCATGTAAGACACAGCAATATGGATTTTGAAGGCAACATTATTCGTAACGCATCTGACACAACACTTTCTGTTGCAACTTATGCAAATGAACGCAGTGTGATAAATTCAAAAGACAATGTCATTGCAAATTCGCTTACAGGTGGCGTGGTATTTTATTGTTATGACGGAAATATAAGCGAGGATAATGCCGAAAACAGCTGGAATGAACTTAATGTTGTGGAAGGAAGTTTTTTGGATATTTACAACTGGAAATTGCAGGATGGTTTGGCGTTTATGCCAGAAACAGAAAGTGGCTCTGAAATTGCTAACCCTGTTGCAAAAAGCGAAATTCCAAAAAAAGATTATGACAATTTGAAAGCAGCAGTTGATGGAAAAAAATATATCCACTTTGCAATTATCAAGTTGCGTACAGGTGGGGGGCTAGCGAAAAATGGCTCTTATGTAAAAAACTATGATTCGCTTGGCTATCAAACAACCAGAAATAAAGGCTATGAAAATGGTTTCCCATTGCCAAAGATTGCTGCCGCTATCATCAAAGATATTGATGTTTGGGGATATTACGAAAAGAGCGACGGAGCTGTTTCTCCAACTGCTGTTTTGGACGGAAATGTTGTGGAAACTTTGTATGAAGAACTTAAATTTGGCAGAAAAGCTGCCTAAGCAAATTCAAAATTTAAAAATTGAAAACTGCAAACTTGAAAAGCCTAAAATAGAGTTTGCAGTTTTTTGTTTTTGTGTTTTTAGAAATAACTTTTCTTGTTCATTTGTGATAAAAAATTTTTTTTGTTTTTTTTATAAAAAATATGAAAAATTTTAAGCAATAATTTTTTGTAAAAATGCCTTGAAAATCGGGGTATTTCAAGGTGGATTTTCATTTGTTTTAAGTGAGTTTAGTGTATATTATATATAAAAAATTAAAAAGGGGTGTTTACAAAAATAGTTTTTTGTGCTATTATGTATATGCAGAGAATTACACTATAAGAGAGGTAAATTATGAGAGAAGAAGAAAAGAATCAGGTTTCTGATGTTTTTGACGAAAATGAAGTTGTAATTCGCACAAATTCTGAACAATCTGATGATACAAAAGCTGACGAAGTTGCTGTTTCTTCTGCCGATGACCAAGGGGCTGTTGATATAGTGGAAGACGAGAGTGCCGAAAGTGACGATGATGTTGCTGAGGATGATTTGACTGCTGAAGACAGCGAAGCTCAATTAGAGTTTGATCAAATGGACAATGTCATCAATGGCAAAAAGCGTAAACAAAGAAAAAGAAAAAAGAAGATGAGCAAGCGTGGTAAGATGATTGAATATGTTGCCATTTCTTGCGTATGCGTAACTTTGCTTATTGTTGTAGCTTATTTCTTGTCTATGTTTTTGGGTGGAGAAACTCCTTCTCAAGGTTTGGGTAACACACAACTTATTGTTGATATGACAGACTTGCCATATTACTTTGGTACAGAAGGCACCGTCGATTTGACAACTACTTTCCCAGGTGGTGCAAACTTTAAAATGGGCGAAGGAACTTCAAAAATTCAAGGAACAAAACTTACTGTAAGCAGTTCTGATGAAACATTCACTTTTACATATGATGCTCCTGCAACAGAAGAAGGTGGTGCAGCTGAAACAAAAACAATAAATGCTATTGTTAAAGCTGATGCTGTAAATGTTAGCACTTGGGCTGATTTGAGAAGAGTAGCTAGTGAGAAAAAAGTTATATGTTTGCAAGCAAATGTTCAATCTCCTCCACTGGTTGGTTTGAAGAGAGATGACCATCCAACAATTCAAATTTACAATGATGTTTATGGCAACGGCAAAACAATAGATGTTTTTGAACTTGCTTGCTCAAGAGCAAAAGCAAGCAGTAAAAAATTTGGTGCTCCTTATTTGCCAGGAAATGGTAAAGTTTGGGGAATGGATGCAATCAATATTAACAACAGAGAAGATGGCGAACAAATTCTTTTCCAAGATGTTCATGTAACAGGAAACAATATGAGCACTTATGGTGTTGAGGATGATTACGAAGAGGAAGAAGGTTCTGCACCAGTTGCTGACGGCGAGGCTGTAAATGGTGATATGTATGGATGTCCTCAAAGCACAATTGACAGCCGTGGTGTTTTGTTGTTCAGTAGATATGGTAATATTGTTAATATTGCAGGAAGTCCTGATGAAAAAATTAATGTTAAAGTTAAACATTGCTTGATCGAAAATGGTGGTAAAGTATTGCACCTTAAAGCAGTTGATATGGATTTGGAAGGTACTATTGTAAGAAATGCTGCCGATACAGCAATTTCAATTCAAACTTCTGCAAATAATGCTTGCTACATTAGATCCCAAAACAATGTTATTGCAAACTCATTGACTGGTGGTATTTTGTTCTATTGCTTTGACGGCGATATCACAGAAAGCAATGCCGATGCAACATGGAATACATTTGAGGTTGTGCCAGGTTCATTCCTTGATATTTACAACTGGAAATTGCAAGATGGTTTGGCATTCCTTCCTGAAACAGAAGACTTTGCAAACATCGCAAACCCTATTGCATCATCAGAAATTCCAAAAGCATCTTACAACAGCCTGAAAGGTAAGGATGCTGCTGGCAATTTGTATATCCACTTTGCCATCATAAAAATCAGAACGGGTGGTGGCTTGCCAAAGAATGATTCTGTTGTTACAAATTATAAAGACATTGGATATTCAACTTGTATGGACAAAACAGGTGGTGGATTCCCAATTCCAAGCATTGCAGGTGCTATTATGAAAACAATCGATGTTTGGGGTTACTACGACAACAGCAATGGTGCAGTTCCTCCAGGATTGGAAATTGGTATGAAGTTTGACGAGTCAGGTAAGATGGTTGAAAATTTTGAAACTTTCTACAAAGAATTGAGAGAAGGAAGAGTTACAGAAAAACCTGCAGCTTAAATTAAAAATTAAAACAAAATCACTTTTGCTTTTTGCAAGAGTGATTTTTTTATCTTATTAATAATGTGCTAATGTGGGATGTCTTTCTTTGAATAAAGCAATATTATCTTTTCTTGTTTAGCAATAAAAATTGTAATTTTATAATACTTTGCTCAAGATTGTACAAAAAAGTTTTTTTAAAAAGCAAAATTATATACGAAAATATTGACTAAGATAATTGAATTTTTATATAGTAAAATATTAATTATATTATTTATAATCATCGCCATTGCCGTTGCAATGTTCATTTATATTGGCAATCAGTTTAGCGAATACGAATATTTGAAAAAAGTTCCCTTTCACCTGGAACGGACCGTAGAAAATTTTATAAGGGAAGATCGGAAAAATCACAAGTCCGAATCTTCTATAAAAACGATAATTGGAACTACATTATGTATTTTAAGTGTTCTCCCGCTTTTCTTTTCCGGATTAATGCTGAATGATATTGCCTGTATCATGTCCGTTTCATTGCTGTTGATAATCGTAGGAATCGGCGTCTGGTTTCTGGTATCTGCGGAAGAAGTGTCGGAAGCTTATAAAGTCCTCCTTCAGGAAGAAGAATTTA
>OFGE01002302.1_pt1 | contig 14353 bp, 14 predicted proteins | sample 1521681 | NCBI WGS metagenome assembly OFGE01 (sample SAMEA3504093, study PRJEB24116) | mouse gut metagenome | biome: mouse gut; feature: mouse-associated habitat; material: faeces | place: Denmark | collected 2011 | reverse complement strand
TCAGTTAAACAGCCAATAACAATGCCGTCGGTTCCTAATTTCTTTGCTTCGATTAAATCGGTATGCATAATTTTTAATTCAATATCATTATAGACAAAATTGCCGCCACGAGGACGAATGATTGTCATCACTGGTACAGAATGTTCGCCAGCGTATGCTAAGACTTCTTCAATAACACCAGTACTTGGCGTCGTTCCACCCACGGCTAAGTTATCGCATAATTCGATGCGATTCGCACCTTTTTGAATGGCTTGGGGAATCTTAGTGAAATTTTCGGCACAGAATTCTTTAATCATTTCTTATCGCTCCTTGCTTTTTCTTCACAGGCATTGTACCATAATTCTGCTTACTACCATAGCCCTGAAAAAAAGAGTGCAACTTTTTATAAGAGAAAATGTTCATTTAATGAACGTAAGGAGTTTTAAATGTTAAAGAAAATTGAACGAGCACAACAATTATTGAAAAAAGAAGCAGCCGTTTTTCGCTGTCCAACTTGTCATCAACCAATGCATTTAGAAGGGGTTGGTCTGATTTGTCAACAGAGGCATCAATTTGATTTATCCAAGAAAGGCACGCTATACTTTCTAAATCATGGCGTTCAGACAGAATATAATAAAAAAATGTTTACTTCTCGAGGAAAAATGATTCAAAGTGGCATGTACGCGCCTGTTTTAAACAAAATTATGCACTATCTTCCTCAAAATAAAACAGTAGTCGATGTTGGTTGTGGTGAAGGGAGTTTTCTTGCTGAGTTAAGTCAAGCAGGCTTATCTGGACTGAAAATCGGGTTTGATTTATCAAAGGAAGGAATCTATTTAGCAAGTAATCAGCCAATTGATGCGTTTTGGTGTGTGGCGGATTTAACGAATTTGCCATTTGCGAATGAAGGGCTTGATACGATTTTAAATATTTTTTCCCCTTCACATTATCAAGAATTTCGGCGAGTACTAAAAGCTGACGGGACTGTGATTAAAATTATTCCTGAAGAGAATTACTTAAAGGAATTACGAGCGGCTTTTTATCCCAATGACGAAAAGAAACAAAGTTATTCCAATCAAAAAGTAGTCCAACGTTTTGCCGAGGAATTAGCTGTGGAAGTAGATGAACGAATAACTTATTGCTTTGACATTCCCGAGGAAAGACGGTTGGATTTATTAGAAATGTCGCCATTAGAGTGGCAAGTTTCTCAAGAAGTTAAAGCCGAGCTACAACAGCGACCGTTGGAAAAAATTACGATTGACGTCCGCTTGTTAGTAGGTCGTAAAAGATAGACTTTTTTGTGAAGAAAATCCTAAAAAAGTCTTGCAATAAAGTGACATTGGTGTTATATTACTTACAAGTTGTTTTTTCATTGGTTTTTATCAGGGTCCTGTTCTGATAAAAGTTAGTGAAGAGACCTTCACTAACGTAACGACTCGCCGTGCTAGACACCGAGACGGTACGTTTTTTTTATTGGTTAAAATAGCTGCCGCTTGACATCATCGCGTCATGCGGTTTTTTTTGAAAATAAGTATTGTGGGCGCTATTTATTTTGAATTTATGCTAAAATGAACACGATTGATATTTGAGGAGCTGAAGATAGTTGACGAACCATATTGTTTTATTTGAACCACAAATTCCAGCAAATACTGGAAATATTGCACGGACATGTGCAGCGACGAATACACCGTTGCATTTAATTGAACCTTTAGGATTTTCAACAGATGATAAACACTTAAAACGTGCCGGATTAGATTATTGGAATGATGTAAATATTACGTATCATAAAGATTTGGCTGCCTTTTTAGCCCATGTGGCAGGCAAACACTTGCATTTAGTAACCAAATTTGCTCACCAAACATACAGTGAGGTCAATTATAATGATGGCGAAGACCATTATTTCCTTTTTGGAAAAGAAACAACGGGCTTACCAGAAACGTTTATGCGAGAAAACGAAGAAAAGTGTATCCGAATTCCTATGAACGATGAACATGTGCGCTCATTGAATCTTTCTAACACTGCCGCACTAATTGTTTATGAAGCCTTACGTCAGCAAAATTTTCCGAACTTAGAACTGACGCATCATTATGAAAATGATAAATTGGATTAAAAAAAGTTAAAACAGCAGCGCTTTTTTCAAAAATGTCAGAAGAAAGTGGTTTTATTTTTACTGTTGCCCAATTTCCAAGCCTAGAACAAAAAACAATTTAGATTTTTGTTCTAGGCTTATTTTGCTTGGATTACTAGAAACTTCCATGGATATTTTCGCAGGGAAGTGATAAACTAGAAAGACATATGAAGAGATAAAGAAGTTTGGAGAAGTTACATGAAATTATATTTTACACGACATGGAAAAACTGAATGGAATCAACAGAAACGATTTCAAGGAATGACAGGAGATTCGCCGTTATTACCAACTAGTTATGACGAAATTAAACAATTAGGCCAATATTTACAAGATATTCCGTTTGAAAAAATTTATTCTAGTCCGCTATTACGTGCCAAAAATACTGCGCGGGGAATTCAACAAGAATTGACTCATCCAGTTGAAATTGTTTATACAGATACCTTAAAAGAATTAGGTTTAGGTCGTCTAGAAGGACAATATATTGAAGAAATGCGTAATTTTTATGGAGAAGAATTAGATCATTTACGGCATCGTTTAGATTTGTATGATCCAACAATTTTTGATGGTGAACCAATCGAGCAAGCGATTCAACGGATTTCAGAAACAGTTGCTGAAGCGGCGAAACAGCACGAAGGTCCAGTTCTATTTGTCGGACACGGAGCAGCGCTGACGGCGGCAATCCAAGCGATGGCTGGTAAACCATTATCAGAATTACGGACAATGGGCGGGCTGTTAAACAATAGCCTCTCAATCCTTGAAACCAAAGAGGCATCAAGGAACATGCCGTACGACTTAACGTTATGGAATGATACGTCTTTTTTAGCTAAAGAAAAAGCACAATAAGCACACAACAGAAAGGAGGGCTTGTAGTGGTAACACTTTTTGGTGAGGACGAAGAAAAAGCCTTTATTGTTGGAACTGTACAAGCAATCTTTTTTGAAAATCCCAGTAATTTTTATAAAGTCGTTCTTGTAAATGTGACCGATACAAATACAGATTATTTAGAAAAAGAAATTGTAGTAACTGGAAGTTTTGGCCAAGTTCAAGAAGAGGAACCCTATCGTTTCTTTGGTCATTTTGTGGACCATCCTCGTTATGGCAGACAGTTTCAGGTGGATAGTTATCAGCAAGAAAGACCGACTTCGGCTAGTGGGGTGGTTAACTATTTATCAAGTGACAAATTTCCTGGCATTGGTAAACGAACCGCTGAAAAAATTGTTGAAGTATTAGGGGAAAGTGCGATTGACCGAATTATTGATGATCCTAGTGTTTTGGAAGAAGTTACTGTTTTAAATGAAAAAAAACGTCAAGTAATCGTCGAAACAATTCGCTTGAATCACGGGATGGAGCAAGTGATTGTGGGACTAAATCGATACGGCTTTGGTAGTCAGTTAGCTTTTTCAATTTATCAAACCTATCAAGAAGAAACCCTTTCTGTGATTCAAGAAAATCCCTATCAGTTAGTTGAAGATATTGAGGGAGTCGGATTTAAACGAGCGGACAATATTGCTGAACAAATCGGCATTCAGGCGGATTCTGCTGTTCGAATTCGAGCGGCGATTTTACATGAAGTGTTTGAACACTCTATTCGTTCAGGCAATACGTATGTTCAAGCAGATGTTTTGTTAGAAGAAGCGATTCGGACCTTGGAAGCAAGTCGCCCAGTGGAAATCTCACCTGATCAAGTGGCCAATGAAATCATTACGTTAGTCGAACATGGAAAAATCCAACAAGAAGAGACTAAACTTTTTGAGAACAGTCTCTATTTTTCTGAATGGGGCATTGGTACTTCGATTCAACGTTTACTTTCTCGTAAAAAAGAAATTCATTATGAGGAAGAAGAAGTCCAAAAAAATATCCGAATGATTGAGAAACGTTTAAATATTCAATATGGCGACTCGCAACAAGCAGCGATTGAAGAAGCGATTAAATCGCCGTTATTTATTTTAACTGGAGGGCCCGGAACAGGGAAAACAACTGTTATCAATGGGATTGTCTCGTTGTTTGCGGAACTAAATGGCCTTTCATTAGATCTCAAAGACTATACGCAGGAGATGTTTCCAATCTTGCTAGCGGCGCCAACTGGGCGAGCAGCGAAACGTATGAACGAAACGACAGGTTTACCTGCAAGTACCATCCACCGTTTGTTAGGCTTGACAGGTCGTGAAAAAAATCCGAGTTTAACCGCCAAAGAATTAGAAGGTGGTTTGCTAATTGTAGATGAAATGTCCATGGTGGATACTTGGTTAGCCAATACGTTATTAAAAGCTATTCCGACAAACATGCAAGTGATTTTTGTTGGTGATAAGGATCAGCTACCGTCTGTCGGTCCAGGTCAAGTCTTACATGACTTATTGCAAATTAACGAAATTCCCAAATGTGAGCTAAACGAAATTTATCGTCAAGGAGACGGTTCAAGTATTATTCCTCTTGCCCATGAAATTAAAGAAGGAAAGTTGCCTGCTGATTTTCAAAAAAATCAAAAGGATCGCTCGTTCTTTGCAAGTGATATTGGTCATATTGAAGAATACATTCGACAAATCGTCACAAAGGCAAAAGCAAAAGGGTTTACGCCACAAGATATCCAAGTTTTAGCGCCAATGTATCGTGGCGCAGCCGGCATTGATGCCTTGAATAAGATGATGCAAGAAATCTTCAATCCAAATGATGGTAAGAAAAAAGAAGTCAAATGGAATGACACCGTCTATCGGATCGGGGACAAAGTTTTGCAACTAGTCAATACGCCAGAATTAAATGTGTTCAATGGAGATATGGGAGAAATCGTCGGAATTACTTTAGCCAAAGACTCAGAGGACAAAGTGGACGAGTTGGTTTTACAGTTTGATAATAATGAAGTAACGTATAAAAGAAATGAATGGAATAAAATTACGCTATCGTATTGTTGTTCGATTCATAAAGCGCAAGGTAGTGAATTCCGCATGGTGTTACTGCCAATGGTTCATCAGTATAGCCGAATGCTGCAACGAAATTTGCTGTATACAGCAGTGACACGTAGTAAAGAATTATTAATTCTACTAGGTGAGGTTTCTGCTTTTGAAACATGTGTCAAAAACGAATCGGCTAGTCGCATGACGATGCTAAAAGAACGAATCGTGAACGCAGAACAAATGACCTTAACGACTAGAACTCAGTTAGAAGCCTATGAAGAAGGTTTAACGGCAGACCATCCATTTACTGAAACGGAAACAAAAGCTGTCTTTTATGAAACTGAACAGCAATCAACGAAAGCCGATCAGATCAAAGAAACAGACGAGCAATTAGTTGACACAACGGTACAAGAGGTTTCACTATTTGCTGATGAAGGGGAAGAGTCAACCTCACCAGCTGAACCACAGAAAGAAGAACAATTACCTGAAAATCCTGTATTGTCAATTCAAGAAATTCAAGAAAATAAAATTAATCCAATGATTGGTATGGCTGGAACCACTCCATATCAGTTTATGTGAAAATAAATAATTAATTATGTTTGTCTGTTTAAGAAGTCAATTTATTTTATTTGATTCAATATTATTAAATAGTTTTGAATGTTTGTTTAAGCTTTGCAACAGTTTTACAAAAAAATAAAAAAGTGAGACGATGAATAAATATTTTTTACAGATATTTATTCATCACTTAAACTGATAGAGAGGAATTAATTGTAAAAATGAAACGAAAAAGTCTAAAATCATTTATATATGTAAGCGCATTACTTGTTTTTTTGAGTGGTTTTGTTGGTGTTAGTTTATTCGTTAAGTCAGAAGTAGTAGAGGCTACAACGATAGGTGATGACTATCCTGTTAAATGGAAAAATCTTCCTTTAGGCGGGGCGATTGATGATTGGAGAATGTATACTAGATATTGTACCTCATTTGTCGCTTATAGATTAAGCACAGCTAATAACTTTGAGCTTCCAAGTGGCTTTGGAAATGCTGATCGTTGGGGAACAGAAGCAATGGCGAGAGGTTACAAAGTAGATAAGAATCCTAAAGTAGGATCGGTGGCTTGGTGGACATCTACGCATGTTGCGTGGGTAGCAGAAGTATCTGGCGACAATGTTAAAGTTGAAGAGTACAATTATGGATTCGATGGTAAATACAATACTCGTTGGATTAACAAGAATTCCGCCAATGGATACATTCATTTTAAAGATATGCCACAAACACCTGTAGGTTGGTATAACAACGGTCACTATGATTATTACTATTATGCAGACGGAACAAAGGCGATTGGTCTAACTTGGGTAGGTACGAAACGCTATAATTTCGATAAAAATGGTGCCATGTACAAGAATGCTTGGACAAACAGCGATAAATATTCATATTATAGTACATCAGATGGCTCATTAGCGGTTGGACATCAACAAATTGGTGAAAATAAATATATTTTCGATAAAAATGGTGCACTATATAAAAATATGTGGGTAGATTTAGACGGAAATCGTTACTACAGTAAAGAAGATGGTGCTCTCGCTATTGGAGAACAAATCATTGATGGAATCACTTACATGTTTGATGAAAGTGGGAAACTAGTTAATAATTAATTTTTGAGAATTAGAAAATTTATTTTAGAATAGAGATGTAAATCTGTTGCAAAGTTTAAGAAGATATTCGGATTGAGATAGATAACACAGCAATAAAAACATACCAAGATTATGAATTAATCTCGGTATGTTTTTATTTTTTAAAACCAAAACAAACGTTTTTGTGTGGTATAAACCATATCAATACTTCGTTTGCCTAAAATCTCGCCATCTGCGTGAATGGTTTGTGGAATCGTCGAAACAATTCGAATTTTGCTTGATTGAAAATGATGAAAATGCTTAGATTTCCCTTGTTTTTGGCGAAGCAATAGGAAAATAAGCCACAAAATTTTAAAAATATTGATTCGTTCCACGACAACTAAGTCCACGACTGCTTTGCGAGGATTGGCCGTCGGCATAATTGATACGCCCCCGCCAAAATAAGGATGATTTGTGACCGTACATAGGAAAGCACGATTAAATGTGTATTGTTTACCATTCATTTCAACTAAAATTGGAAAGCCTTTTTGTCTAAAAAAGACATGAATGATTGAAGAAATATAGGAAAGCGAGCCAAGCTTAAATTTATTTAAGGCTTTTTTTGATGACGATTCGTTGGTTTTTTCCACGATTGCCGCATCCAACCCTAAGCCAACATTATTGGTGGCTAAGCCGATTTCTTCTTGGTTGGCTTCTACATAATGAATTGTTTGAATTTCTTTTGGTCGTCTGGTGCGCAGGATTTGATGCAATGCTTTATCAATATTTCTTGATAATCCCACCCCTCGTGCAAAATCATTTCCAGAGCCGCATGGAATATAGCTTAAAGGAATAGTTGAATCATATGGAAGTAATGAATTAATGACATTATGTAGTGTGCCATCGCCGCCTAGCACGACTAGGATTGGAAAAGTTGAAACGTCTAAGTCTTCAGACCAAGGAAGTAAAGTTGTTTCTGCAAGTTCCTCCGTCAATTCTTTTTCATGTCCAGCGTAATCAGTGTAAAGAGCCGTATATTTAAGTTCTTGTTGCTTGAGTTGTTGAATCACTTTTCTAGCGACTTTTCGGCCATTGCCGCTACTTGCCTGCTCGTTGATAATAAGATAGTAGTGAATGTTCATTGAGCTCCTCCTTTGAATCGCTATTGTCCATTATACCAGAGGGAGGAACTTCTGCGAATAAAGATTGCTTAAAAAAGTAAAAAATGACTAGAAAAAGGCACGAAACAATGCATGAGAGGTGAAACCTGCAAATAAGTGCAAAGTAAAACAGGGCTTTCATTGACTATTTTGACTTTCCATATTAGAATGTGAACTGTTGCAATTGTAACCAAGGTTCATCAACCATCCCTTGTAAAAAAACTCGGAGAAAGAAGGAAAAAGTATGCAAAATTCGTTTCAAGCCAATCGAAAGCTAAGAACAGTCTTAGCCAATGGTATCATTATGGGCTTATATATTGTCCTCTCTTTATTGGTTCGGCCAGTTTCTTCTGGTATGATTCAATTTAGAATTTCAGAAAGTTTGAATCACCTAGTCGTTTTCAATCGCAAATTGATGTGGGGTGTTTTAGGCGGCGTTATCTTTTTTAACTTATTTTTTGGTTTCGGTGTAATGGATGCTCTGTTTGGTGGTGCGCAAACATTATTTGCGTTGAGTTTAACAGCTTTTTTACAAAAAAAGGTACCAAGTATTCCTGTTAGAATGTGTCTAAATAGTCTATTTTTCACTGTAAGTATGTTTTTTATTGCCTTTATGCTAGTACCAAGTGGCGGTCAAGCATTTTGGACAACTTATGGTTGGTTAGCATTAAGTGAAGCGATTATTATGACGATTTCAGCACCAATCATGTATTTTATCAACAAGTCATTAAAATTTGAAACACGTATTTAATTGAAAAGATGTGGATAGAAATGATTCATCCTTTGAATGGCAGTGAAGAAAAGTGTCGTTGCTATTAGTGAACTAAGTGGTAGAATGAACTGTTTCTACCTCGTCTTTTTTACATAAAGAATAAGATCTACATTTTTTCTAAAAATTTTCATGTAAAACTTTACTAGTCTGTTGGAATACACTATGATAGTGTAAGATAAACGGACTATTGGAAAGTCACAGCAGAGGAGTTTGAACATGTACACATTTAAAATCGGTATTCCGGCAGAAGTACACGATACATTTGTTAAAAATCACCCATTATGTAATTTACTACAGTCATCTTCATGGGCAAAAGTCAAGGATAACTGGGGTTCTGAAATTGTTGGGGTTTATGAAAAGGATACATTAGTTGCATCAAGTTTAGTTTTAATCAAACCATTACCAGCCGGTTTTACGATGTTATATACACCAAGAGGTCCAGTAATGGACTATACAAATGAACGTTTGGTCAGCTACTTTATGGCTGAATTGAAAAAATTTGGCAAGAAAAAACGAGCTTTATTTATAAAAATGGATCCAGCGGTTCATTATCAAGATTTTCATTTGGGAGAAGAACACCAACCGCATGCTGAAGCGACATCTATTATTGAGACCTTGAAAGAAGCAGGTGCCAAATATCAAGGACTGACAATGGATATGGGGGCCACCATCCAGCCTCGCTTCCAAGCGAATATTTATCGTGAAGATTTTAGTGAGGAACAATTGTCAAAAAGTACCAAGAAAATGATTAAAACAGCTGAAAAAAAAGGGGTCGTTGTGCAGCAAGGGCATGTTGACTTTGTTGATGAATTTGAAAAAGTCATTCAATCAACCATGGAACGCCAACATATTTCTTTGCGGAATAGTGATTACTTTAAGAAGCTGTTGAACATTTACCCAGAAGACTCCTTTATTATGCTGGCGCAAGTCAATTTAAAGGAACGCTTAGATAGCACGCGACAACGCTATGACAAAAATCAAAAAGACTTGAGTAATTTGAAAGAAAATCAAGTGAAAAAGCGCCATAATTTAGAAGAATTAGATGCTTCCTTGACTCGGGAACTAAAAGAATTAGAAGAAAATATCGCAGAAGCTGGTGAAATCGTCACGGTTGCTGGCGCTTTGGCTGTGACATTTGGTCCAACAAGTGAAATCCTTTATGCTGGCTTAGATGATCGTTATAAACGCTACATGCCAACATATGTGACTTGGCGAGATGCCATTCAAGAATGTTTTAACCGTGGCTGCGAAAGCTGTAATATGGGCGGCTTAGAAGGTAGTTTAAATGATGGCTTAATTAAGTTTAAAGCGAACTTCAACCCAACGATTAATGAATTTATTGGGGAATTCGATTTACCGGTTAATAAATTATTATTTAAAGCCAGTGAATATGCCTATAAATTACGAAAACAAAAAAAATAAATAAAAAACACAGGGACTAAAAATCAAACTTGATTTTTAGTCCCTGTGTTTTTTTCTATAGTTTTTGCGTTGCATTCCGTTTCATTAAGCGAAGCAAAACGCTAGCAATTGCTGAAGCAGCTACACCAGCAACAAGAGCTTCTGGCACACCAGAACTGAAAATCGTCGCAATAATAGCTAGGTAAACAGCAGTTCCAGCTTTACCAATAATTTCAGCATAAGCTGAATTAAAAAGAAAATAAATCATGTTCATGACTAAAATGGTATTCGTTGCTGAGCCTAAAACACCAGCCACAAATAAGGAGACAGGTTGCGCTTTTTCCTTCGTTAATTTATTTAGCCATTTGTAAGCGAAATAAGGAACGACCCCAATTAAAATCCGCGGAATGAGCACAATTAAAAGTGCCTTCCAACTACCATGATCGGTACCGATCACAGGAATAAATGGAGAAAAAACAAACGACAAAGGTGTTGGTGCTGTCGTATTTTTAATTAAGCTAATGATCCCAAACGTGCCGCCCAACATACTACCGATTTTTGGCCCTAAAACAATGGAACCAATAATTACAGGAATATGCATCGTGGTCGAATTTAAAGGACCTAATGTGATAAATCCTAGTGGGGTTAAAGCCAGTAAAAGTAAGATAGCTAAGAACATTGCTGTTAACGTAAATTTTTTCGTGTTATTCATAAATTACTCCTTGTTATCAGATGCTAAAATTTTCATCACTGTTTGAAGAATATCTTCAACAGTGGCAAGTGCGCCACGACCATAATCGCCACAAGCTAATAGAGCTTCACGTGGGATTATTTCTTGATAGCCGACTTCTTTTAAAATGCCAATATTTCGTTGGACAATGGGGTTTTGGTACATATACGTATTCATCGCGGGCGCAATAATTTTTGGTGTTTCAGGATAAAGTGCCAAAGCAACTGTTGATAATAAGTCGTCGGCAATCCCATGGGCTAATTTCCCAATTGTATTGGCCGAAGCAGGTGCTACTAAAAATAAATCCGCTTTTTTAGCTTCTGTAAAAATATCCACCATAGCGAGATTTTTTAATTCCTGTGTTAAGCTCATAATATATTTTCCTCCATTTTTATATCAGAATTTAGAGACGGTTCCTCAAAACGAATAACAGATTGCATACCGTAATCCATATTTGCCTCTATACTTATCCATTTCCGTTTTTGTCTTTCGGCACAAAAACCTGTAGTGTTGCTGCCTCCAAATGGGTCTAAGACTAAATCACCCTCATCAGTTAAAAACTCAATAAAGAAACTGGCTAATTCAAGCGGCATCCGTGCAGGATGAGGAACAATTCCTCGTTCCTTGCAGGTTTTAGTGAAGAAATCATTTGATTTTGTATTTGATATACTAAACATGGAATAGGGCAATCGTAATTCTTTATCCTCATTAATCTGTTCCAATTCCAAAACATTGTGCGAGATGCTTCCATGATTATCAGTTAAAAATCCTTTTTCACTTATGACATGTTCTGAAGGTCTTTTCCCGGAATTAAATTTTCCCGACTTAAGTAGCTTTTTCATACTTTTACTATAAGGTCGCAATACCCTACGATTATCTGCTTTAGGATAGTCCGAATTAGATATCCACCATACATGTGTAAAGCTGTCAATTGCTCTTATTCTATGAATTGTTACCCATTGAGCAGGTGACGGCAATCTGGCAGGATTATAACAAATAAATTCTTGACACAACCTTAGTCCCGCCTTTTCATTATTTACAAAACTAAGAAGGCTATTTAAATGAAGTAGAGACTGAACAGGACGATTTTTCTCCCACGCATTTCCCATTTCAATTACTATTGAACCGTTTGGAGCTAATACACTTGAAAATAATTCCGCTAATCCCGTAAACCATTTTAAATATTCTTCCCCGTTAAGGTTTCCATATTGTTTTTTGTTATTTAAAGGAAAGGGAGGAGAAGTAAGTATCAATTGTACTTTCTTCTGCAAATCCAATTCTTTAATGGTTTCTTCACATTTTCCTATATAGTATTTTCCGAGTTCTGTGCTGTATAATAAATCACTCATTTTCTTTTACTACTTTCCAATTACATTCTATCGAGCACCATTGTTTTTGCCACTCATCCTCATTCACAATCGCATCAAATACAGGCTCAAGGAAAGTCTGTATTTCCTCAATAATCACCGAAAACTCAAGCGTATCATTTTTTATTGTTTTCAAAAAGAATCTCCACCGCTTTTGCATATCCACATCCTCGGCAAGGGTGAGAATACGCTTGAAGCTGTCCTTTTCGTAGGGCGTCCCTCGCCGTTCCAATGTTCTGAATATTGCCGTCTGCAATCTTGCTCCGTCAAAATCAAAAGTCCTTGCCAGATAGTAAATATCGTAAAAGTCTTTCATCCTGCCCGTTAGTTCAAATCGCTGCAGAATCGCATCGAATTTCTCGGCTATGGTGCTTTCAAGAGAATAGGTCATAATAACAGGAGCTTCAAAATCGGGAAGCTGTGTATGGATAGTCCGTTGCTCGGCACGGGGAACAATCACATCGCCCACACCAATATCCACATTAAAAGGAACTCGAACATTTTTTATCTTTCCAATAATCTGTGTGCTGATGCCATGATATTTTCTTTGTGGTGAGATTTCTTCAAATCCTTTCGCACTCATCTCAATATAATCATTGCCCGTAGGTGTAGCAAGAATTTTTAGGATAAGGGCTTTTCCCTCATCCAACGAATTGGAGGCACTACGAAGCAAGAAATCTACATCAATCGTTGCTCGGCTTTCAAAATTGGTCAGCGTATAGATAAATAATCCGCCTTTAAGAATAAGAGTATCCTCATATCCAGACTTTGAAAGCTTCCGCAAAAATTCTTCCTGCATAAAAAGCTGCAGGCACTGCTGATAACTGATACCAACCGCCTTCGCCTTATTCTTTAGCTTTGCCAAAACAGATGCTGCTGCATCAGCCATCACAACCACACTCCAATCAATTCTTTTACACGCTTTTGTATACGCAATACTTTGGCATACTCCATCAGATTCGGTATATTTTTTTTCGGGTCTTTTACATACCCTTGTATTGCCTTATTAAAAATCTCTTTATCCATTTTGTTCATATTCCGCAGTACATCACAAATGGTACGGTCACGGTCGTATATACGGATATCAACAAAATTGATACTGCCTTTTGTTTCGCCGAGGGGTACTAAAGCAGGCTCAACCCGATATGCCTTTACAAAGGGGTAGTCAATATTTGTACGGCTTCTGGAGACATTTTTATCAATCGTAATATTCCACTCGGCAGGACTGCGGTCACTGTACTGGTAGTAAAAGAGGGCGGTTTCCATACAAAGCACCGCATCGGGAAAAAGACGGTTGATAATTTTAACTTCCTGTTCGCCATAAGTTTCTGTCCAATGATAATAGCCCCATTTGATTTTTTCAATAATGCCCTCGTTTAATAGCTGCTGAATATCGGCATAGTAAATTCTGTAGGAATCCAGTTGAGCAGTCGTCATTATATAATCGTGTTTGGCAAAAACCTTCCTGACAGCGTTTATCAATTTTTCATCAAGCATTGTCTCACCTCTATGAAACCACACGTAAATTTCTCAATGATTGTGTACTTTACTATAGCATATCCGATTTTTTCAAAAAAGTCAACTTAGTAAAGTACACATGATCGAAGCTAACAATAGTGTAGTTTACTATGGAAAAATAAGCTTGTCTAACTTCTTTCAGACAAGCTCATTCTATCACGCTTCATAATTATAATAGATATCTGCATCCGTTACCGCATAGAGGGTTATCCATCTCGGAGTGCCGTCAAGCTCGATAAAATAAGGCTTTCTGCCACCTTTCCTGCATCTTTCCTCATCCCACTTGCCGATTCTTTCATAGCTGACAAAGCTATGTACAGATAAGCCGAAGGCACTGGGCTTGTCCGCATAGGGCTTAATTTGGAACATTTCTGAGCACAATGTAGGGGGCAGAGCTGGAAGGGCCCTTTCAGCCCCACCCCTGTCTCGACATCGGAGAAAGCAAGAAAACACCATGCAGGCATATTGCTATGTCCTACACAGTGCCTTTTCAACACATACACACAACTGGTGAGGCGTGGTAACACGCGCCCCAAAGAAAGGAGAAGTCCACAAGCCGGAATTCCAGATCTTTTTAGGACTTGCGGAAATGAGCTTAGCTGTGCTATACTGTATATAAGGTTCGGGATAGAATCCCGTTGTGTAGGCGCTGCGGTCGCCTGCGCAGGCTATGGGGAGGGCCAACTCCCCATAGCTGCCGAATATGTTTATCTTGACTTTCCTAAAATAAACGGAATGCTACCTTCCGAAACGGGTATGTATTTCCTGACTTTATTCTAACAGAGTTCTCAGGGCTTGTC
>OFGE01002296.1_pt1 | contig 14368 bp, 15 predicted proteins | sample 1521681 | NCBI WGS metagenome assembly OFGE01 (sample SAMEA3504093, study PRJEB24116) | mouse gut metagenome | biome: mouse gut; feature: mouse-associated habitat; material: faeces | place: Denmark | collected 2011 | reverse complement strand
CTTCTTCAGCAGCCCCTCGATTCCCTCCCAGGCCTCTTCACGTAAGGAATCGCTCCTCTCAATCTCTTCCTGTGTATGGATTATGCCCTTTCTGGCTCCTGAACTATAATCAATCACATTTTCTTCCTCACTCTGCATCATAATTGGCTCCTTTTGTACCTGTTTCTTCCATACTAATGATTCACTGTATCCTCCACCTTACGTCCCCAATCCATTAAGCAGCCTGCTATCCTCTTGATAGAATCACCAATCCACACTTTCATCTGGTACAGCACAATCCCTACCAACTTTCTGCTTAGTTCCTGCATTGAATCACACCGCTTGACATAGTTGCACCAGCTATGGGCACATTGCAGATTTTCCATTGCATTGGTTCCGCCTTTTGCCAATGGGACGATATGGTCTATCACAGCTTCATCGTATGGGACAAATCTTCCGCATATCCCACATCTGCCTTTACATTTGTTGTAGATAGCCATTCTTTCCGGTTCAGAGAACATTCTTCGCTTTGTAGCACATTTTCCAGCCGTCAATATGTCAGTGTCCAAATCTACTACCCTGAATCCTTTCAGCTTCTTACGTGCCAGATACAGCAAATCATACGCTTTCTTAACATCTGTGAACCTTGTCGCGAAACCGATATCCTGAGTCCTATATATCTTTTTTCTGCCATCCAGAAAGCAATACTCATTACCTTTCCGCAATATGTACGCCATTATATATTTCCTCCCTTACCGAAGATATGCCGCCGTATACACTCCCATAATCTTTTGCTGCCCCTCTTCATAGCTTTTACAGGTTTCGATAATTTCGCGCACCTCTTTCCTTTTCAAAAGCCTGAAATCATCAGCCAGAGTCATTAATTCTTTTTGTACTGATATGCCGCATCTGTTATTGGGTGAGATGTTATTTCCCCCATATGACATCATCCTATTGGCAGTCTGTATGATATCACGTTGCTTTGGCATCTCCTCATAATATTTATCTGGTGAGTATCTGGCTTTGTTAGTCTTTTCCTTTGCCTTATCCAAACCAAATAAAAAGAAATCTGCCGACACATTCAATTCTTCGCAAATCCTTGCAAAATAGATTAAGTTCAGATTGCTATAGGAAGATAAAATCTTCCTGTCGAAACCACATCTTTTCGCAATATCTTTCTTGTTAATCCCTTGTTCAACAATCGTGCCATTAATCCTTGTCCATACATCACTTAGATATTCCGAGTCTACTGCCGACTTTGACATCTTCCCTAAATCCTTTCCTACAAATTTATATTTTCCAATAACTGTCTCATTTGCATATCCTGTCAATGACTTCTTCCAGCCGCTCACGTCCATCCTGAAGATAATAAAGGGTATCACCAATGACAAGCGGTTCTTTTCTTTCATGTGCTGCCACTACCCTATCCTGATGGATCTGTATCCCTACTGCTATACCAGTACAGAAAATCTCATTTTCCAATAGTTCTTCCAACACCCATTCCCTCCAATCTCTGAAATATTCTAACTACCATCGCTAACCTATCGTAATCATGTCATTTTGGCTTCACCGCCTTTCCCCATTCCCTATATCAACAGTTCTCCGCATTTAAGCAATCTAACCCGACATATCAAAGCATCTCAACCTTTTTCCTGATTTCATCCAAGTTAGGGTTCATGTACCGCATAGTGGTCTTGATGCTGGAATGTCCCATCTGCCCAGCAATCTCAGGGATGGTGAATGTCCCGCTCGATATGGCATTGATGGCATAGAAATGCCTCAGTGTATGCGGCGTGATGGCATAGCCCTTTGGACAGCATAGCTTGAATACCCTGTTTATCGTTGTCTGGTTCAGCCTCTCCCCTCTGCTGTTATGGAAGAGCCACTGCGATTCCACCTTGTCCCCTTTCTGGTACTCACGGACTGCCGACTCTATCTTGCTGTTGATTATGACTATCCTCGCTTTCTCCCCTTTCCCGTCAACAATCTTTAATTGGCCTGATTCCAGGCAGATGTCCTGCTTCCTTATATTAAGGCATTCTGTTATCCTCAGCCCCGCATATGCCAGTATCGTGACTATGGCAAAGTTCCTTTTCGCCGCGCATCCCTCCGACTGCAGCACAATCTGTCGGAACTCCTCTACCTCCTTTTTCGTGATGGAAGTAGGGCTCACCAGTTCCGCTTGTATCTTTATCAGGTCTCTTTTCGACACCACGATGTTGTCAGGTTCCATCAGCTCATTGAAGCAGATCAGTGCCGACAGTTTTGAGTTGATTGACTTGGGGCATAATCCGTTCCCGGAACGCTCCGATTTCCTGACGTTCTTCAGATAGCTTTTATATTCCAGTATGTTCGCGCGGTACAGCTTCTTGAACGTTATATCCCCATAGCTGTCATGGAACCATTTGAAGAATTCCTTTACAGAATTCGCATATACCTCTATCGTCCTTTCCGACTTCCCATCCAGATACATCTTCCTTTTGAATCCATCCACAAGACTTTCCATGCCGTTACCTCCAGAAATTTTTTTGAGTTTTCTAAGGTTATTTATTCTGTATCTTTTTTGAGTTTTTCCCTTTATCCATGTATATTCCTGGTAAGAAACTCAAACAAATTGCCCTTATTTTGAGGAAATTTTCCATGGTATTTCCGGATAGGATATTGTATATTTCCCAGTCAGAGTGTATCATGGAAATAGAAGATTAGAGGTAAAGGATGTGATATCAATGGACATAGAAATCAAACGCCGTAGCAGGATAAAAAGATTCTTTCAGAAGCTCCATAGCAAGTCAGAGGACATCTTATTTTCCATCATATCCAAACTCCCTGAAAAGCTTGTCCCTCCCCCGCTTATGGAATGGCTTGGACGCTACATAGACAGGCGAATCCAGCAGACGAAGCAACAGATTGCCAAAAGCAGATGGAGACAGGATTCTCTGGAAAAAGCGCTTTCAGATATCAGCTTAAAGTAGCACAAAGCAAAAGCACCATCAGATGGCCAGTCCATCCTTTGGTGCTTCTCCATATTCTGACATTTTGATTTTCCGCTTACACCTTCTGGAGCTTTCTTTCTTCCATTTCTTTTAAAAAGGCTCTTCCACCTTCATTATAGAAATTAATTCTTTCCTGTGTTGTCATATCTTTTGTAAGCTCATAGTGATATTCCCTAATCTTATGAATATCTTCAATGGTAAAATCCGGACTAATAATTGGCTTTGCAATCATAATCATTCCTCACTTTCCAATAATACAGAAGGATTCCATATCTCAATCGTCTTATATCCTTCCAAATTTGTAATTGCCCTTACCCCTCTAATGGTTAATTTTTTCTGTTCCACAAAACTCAATTAACAGCAGGATGCTATTGCTATTAAGCAAATTAACAATATTCTGGTTATTAGTCAGTGACATACGGTTTCTACGAATTAAGGAATCCTTATCAAATCCCACTAAAACACATTATATCAGAAAGATGCGCCCGTTACCAGAGAAGAATGTGAATTTCATAGCAGCGTTTAATTGTATCATTTTAGGCATGGTAACAGAGCCTGGTTGTGTAACCGGTAAAATATTGGTATAATATCCATATCTTTAGTAAGGAAGCAGAAACTTAACATCGCCTGGTTAAAAACGGAGGAGGTGCCAAATGGCAAGGACAGTAGGGATCGGGATACAGGATTTTGGGAAAATCATCCAAAACAATTGTTTTTATGTGGATAAGACCGCGTTTATTAAGGAATGGTGGGAAAACCGGGACGATGTAACTCTGCTTATCCGTCCCCGCCGGTTTGGCAAGACGCTGGCCATGAGCATGCTGGAATATTTTTTTTCTGTGGAGTATGCGGGCAGAGGGGACTTGTTTGAAGCCTTAAGCATATGGGAGGAAAAATCTCCTGACGGAGAAAAAAACCTGGGAGGAGATTACAAATACCGCAGCCTCCAGGGCAGTTACCCGGTGATTTTTTTAAGCTTTGCAGATGTGAAAGAAACCTCCTTCAAGAGTGCAAGGGATAAAATCTGCCGTATTATCAAAGCACTGTATGATAAATTTGAGCTCCTGCAGGATAGGAACCCGAAGCAGAAGAAGCTTCCGGACATTTTTCATGAGATTTCCCCTGCAATGGGTGACGCAGTGGCTTCCTATTCTTTAAAGGCTCTGTCGCAGTTCCTGGCGGGCTATTATGGGAAAAAAGTCATCATCCTAATGGACGAATACGACACGCCAATGCAGGAGGCTTATGTAAACGGCTACTGGGATGAAATGGCAGTCTTTATCCGCAGCCTGTTCAATTCCACCTTTAAGACGAACCCTTACATGGAACGCGCCATTATGACGGGAATTACCCGTATAAGCAAAGAATCCATCTTTTCCGACCTGAACAACCTGGAGATTGTTACCACGACTTCCTGTAAGTACGAGGATGCATTTGGGTTCACAGAAAAAGAAGTGTTTGCTGCCATGGATGAATTCGGGCTTACGGAAAAGGAGGAAGTCCGGGAATGGTATGACGGTTTTACTTTTGGGGAAACCCCTGATATTTATAATCCATGGTCCATCATTAATTACCTGGATAAACGGCGTTTCGCTGCCTACTGGGCGAATACCAGCTCCAACAGCCTTGTGGGGAAGCTGATCCGGGAGGGAGAACCGGAGGTAAAGACAGTCATGGAAGACCTGCTGCAAGGCAAAATCATTCATACAAGGATTGACGAACAGGTGATATTCAGCCAGTTGGACAGCAATACTAATGCAGTCTGGAGCCTGCTCCTGGCCAGCGGTTACTTACGGGTGGAACAGGCCGCCTTAGGCAGGCGTGGAAAGCTGGAATATGGCCTGAAGCTGACAAACAAGGAAGTAAGGATGATGTTTGAGCAGTTGATCGAGGGCTGGTTTGCTGACTATACGCCAGCCTACAATGCATTTGTTAAGGCAATGCTGCTTGACGACATAAAAGCGATGAATGTCTATATGAACCGGACAGCCTTAGCGACTTTCAGTTTCTTTGACGCAGGGAATAAACCGTCGGAAACAACAGAACCGGAGCGGTTTTACCATGGTTTTGTGCTTGGGCTGATGGTAGGCTTGACGGATAGGTACCACATCACCTCCAACCGGGAGAGTGGGCTGGGAAGGTACGATGTAATGCTGGAGCCCCAAAGAGCCGGGGATCCCGCCTTTGTCCTGGAATTCAAGGTGAGGGATCCGGAGGATGAGGAGACATTGGCGGATACTGTGTCGGCTGCGCTGCGCCAGATCAAGGAGAAGGCATATGATACAGAGCTGTTAGCGAGGGGGATTTCCCAGGAGCGGATCCGGCATTACGGGTTTGCTTTCCAGGGGAAGACGGTGCTGATTGGCTGAGTAGCTTAAAATCCGGTTTTCTGGCGCTGCAAACCCTGGAAGCCCGAAAAGATGGAGGAATAAATCATTTGCCCTGTTATATCAGCCACGTTTGATGACGGAAATCAAAAATCCTGCGGTAATAGGAATGCCGCAGGTTTTTTGATGCCCAAGGGTGGGTAAGGAAGTTAGGAGCTTTGCTGTACATTCCCCACATTTAACGGTTTAGGTTGACAGACCTGTCCTATATAAGGTATTCTAATAGAGAAGACGAAAAGTAGTCTATAAGCGAGGAGGAGGGTTATGATGTTCCATAAATACAATGTGGCAGATGCGGAGTATGAGGTTTTGCAGATGCTTTGGAGGTGTGGGGGCGAGGTCAGGCAGACGGAGCTGTTAAAGCAATTTGAGATGGCAGGCAAGGCATGGAAGAGGCAGACCTTAAACACCCTGCTTGCCCGGCTGGAGGAAAAGAAGCTGGTGGAGAGGGAAAACAGGGTAGTGAGGGCGGTTTTGTCCCAGGTGGAATACAATAATCTTCAAATGCAGGAAAATATTGAACATATGTATGGCGGGAAATTAAGCAGCTTTATTGCGGCGTTTACCGGGCAGAAGGGGATCAGCGAGGAGGAGGCAGAGGAGATCAGGAAGTTGCTTGAGAAGAAGAAAGGTGAACAGGGAGGGGAGGATGGATGAACTATATTCTGGTAATGACATTGTCCGGCAGTGCCATGCTGCTGATCTACTTTATCCAGAAGCATACTTTTGGGAAAAACCTGCCCAGGCGTTGGCAATATCTCTTTTTAAAGGCAGTGATGATCTACTACCTGGTGCCGCTGCCCTGGTTGGGGGAGTCCTACAGAAAGGCCTTGAAGGATATCCGGAAGGAACCGCCGCAGTTTTTTCACCAGTACTTTCGGAATGAAAAGGTAGTATATCAGTCAGGGAATAATATGATGATCAGCGCAGGCTACCAGCGTAGGCTGCTGGAGGCGGGAATCTGGTGCCTGATGGTATTTCTTGTCTTTACAGTCTTGCTTGTGGGGTATCTTAAAAATTACCGAAGAATGCTGCAATGCAGGAGTGGGGGGCAAGCAGCGCAGGAAAAGGAAAGCCTGGAACAGAAAAGGCTGCAATGGCATATCAGGCGGAAAATTACTTTGTGTTCCATTGAGGCTGGCACTGTGGCGTTTACCATGGGGATCTGGAGGCCAGTCATTGTATGTAAAATGCCGGAACAAAGCGTGGACAGGGACATGCTCATCTCCCATGAGATGGTGCATATTAAAAGATTTGATCTTTTCTGGAAAATGCTGGGGGGTGTTGTACTGGGAATGCATTGGTTCAATCCTCTGGCCTATTTATTCCGGAGAGAATTTGAGAAGGTTTCCGAGGAGTCCTGTGACGAACTGGTAGTGGAGGGTTATACAGAGGAAGAGCGTTTCCGGTATGCCCATATGCTGTTGGAGTACGCCAAGGGGGAGGGGCAGATGAGAGGGTGGAAAACGGGGCTGTCGAAAAATGCAGGGAAAATTCAGGAAAGGGTGGAATTAATCATGGATTACGGAAAAGGAAGGAAGAAGTGGACCAGCTTACTGGCGGTATTGTTTATGGGTATCATGGCCATTTTAAATTCAATGACAGCGTTGGCATATGAAGAGGTGAAAGTGCTGCGGGTAATTGAGGAAGAAGACATGGCTGATATAAAGACAATGAATGTTGAAACCTGTTTTACGCCAGATGATTATGAAGGGGAGAACCTTTGGGTGGATGTTATATTGTATAGCCAACAGTTTGAGGATGAGGAAGGGAATATTTATCCTGTAGAGGAGGAGGTGGTATCCTATTCTGAATGTAGCCATGTTTACCATGTGGGAATCTATAAGAATCATCAATTGGATGGGAGCGGAGGCTGTACCATAGATTACTTTGAGGGCCAGTATTGCAGTAATTGTGGGTATTGTATCATTGGGGAAAAGGTTGGCTCATCCTCTTTTAAAAAGTGCCTGCATTGAAAGAGCGGCATCAAAAGTAATGGGAAAATTAGGACAGGGGGATAAGCATGAAACGGAAAAGGGTATTATTTATTTTGGCAGCAGTGGTAATGGCAGTGTTGGCTGTTGGGGATGTGTTTTTTATTTTGGCCTTAAATAATCTGATTACTTATGATAAAAAGGAAAAGGATAGAAATAAAGGCTTCCATTATATCAGCATACAGCACGAAAGCAGCCCTATTAAGAAGGAAGTGGAAGATTTTCAGGAGGTATATGACTTTCTTGCAAATAGTGGAGGCCAATATTATGAAATGTATGCCCAATCCCTTGGGGTGGAGGATGGGAGCTTTTTTGATTATGGTGGCAGGGGACTGATGACAGTAAAAAGTGGGCAGTATATCAATGCAAAGGCACTGCAGGTGAGCCAGAATGTCCTGGAGGATTATCATATAGAAGCGGCAGAAGGCAGAAGCCTTGGAGGAGAAGATTTTGTTTATTATCCAGGTAAAAGAATCCCGGTTTTGATAGGAAGCGCTTACAGGGATATCTACCAGGTTGGCGGCACCTTTTGGGCAGAATATCTGTTTGACTGGTATGAGTTTGAGATCATAGGTATTTTAAAAGAAGGGGCGGCAACGGACTGGGGCATTGGCATGTATTGGCTGGATGAGTTTATTATGATGCCAAGCTTTTCCATTACCGGGAAAACAGAGGTTACAGACGGCATAAGGATTCACTATGCCAACAAAACCAGCGGTGTATTGAAAATACCGGCGGAGGAACAGGAAAGGTTTGAAAAGGATTACAGGCCCATGCTCAAAAGCAACAGGGCGGGAGAATATTCCTGGTCGGTCAGCCCGATTTCCGCAGGGTATCAGTCGCTTATGGGAGTGGATATTTATTTGCTGAGAAATCTGGCATATTTATTGTTGGCAGGGTTGGCGGTGGGGGAGATCATGGCTGTGTGTCAGATAAAGAAGACAGTAATTCATAGGAAAGTAATTTTAGGATAATAAGAGGATTTGGGGGTCAGTAATGAGGTACATGAAAATACAGGGATAGATGCAGGCTCATTATCCCCAGGCAGGGCTGGAGGCACAAGTCCCCCAGCCCTGCCTGGTACAGGCTGTGCATTTCGTCCCCGCCTGCAAATTACATCATCATCTGTGCCGAATGGAGCTTATAGTAGGCTCCTTTTTTGGCAATCAGTTCCCTGGCGGTCCCTTCCTCTTGTATGCCCCCCTTATCAATAACGAAAATCCGGTCTGCTTTCTGGATGGTGGAAAGCCTGTGGGCAATCACAAAGGAAGTACGCCCCCGGAGCAGGGCGTCGATGCCCTCCTGGACCAGAAGCTCCGTCTGGGTGTCAATGCTGGAAGTGGCTTCGTCCAGTATCAGGATATTGGGTTTCGACACCATAGTCCTGGCGAAGGCAAGGAGCTGTTTCTGCCCGGCGGAGAGCCCGCCGCCCCGTTCTGAGAGGACTGTATCGTACCCTTTTTCCAGCTTGCAGATAAAGTCGTGGGCGTGGACTGCCTTTGCCGCATCTATGATTTCCTCGTCAGTAGCGTCCAGTTTTCCGTACCGGATATTATCCTTGATGGAGCCGGTAAAAAGGAAGTTATCCTGGGTCATAATACCCATCTGGCGGCGCAGGCTTTCAATGGACACGGTTTTCACATCATGGCCGTCAATACTGACCACGCCCTTTTGCACATCATAAAAACGGCTGATCAGGTTGACGATGGTGGTTTTTCCCGCCCCGGTAGGCCCTACAAGGGCGATGGTTTCCCCAGGTTTGATTTGAAAGCTCACGTCCTTTAATACTTCCACATTCCCATCATAGGAAAAGCTTACATGGGAGAAGGCCACCTGTCCCTTGATAGGTGGGATTTCCGTCACCTGGGGGGCATCGGTAATGGCCGCTTCGGTATCCAGGATTTCAAACACCCGCTCTGCGGCGGCGATATTGGTGATGATCTGGTTGTAAAAATTGCTTAGGTTCATAATAGGGTGCCAGAACATGCCAATATAGCTGCCGAAGGCGATAAAGGTCCCGATAGATACCTGCCCTGGCTCTAAAATCCGCAGTCCTGCAAAATACAGGGCGGCAAAGCCCACTCCCCAGCTTAGGTCGATAACAGAGCCCATGCCGTCTGCCAGGCGCACTGCGCTTATGAAGGAAGTGCGGTGTTCCTCCAGCAGCCCGTCAAAGGTCTGGCTGGTTTCCTCTTCCGCTGAGAAGCTCTGGATGATCCGCATCCCCGACATGTCTTCGTGGATGAAAGCGTTTAAGTTGGAAGATTTTTTACGGAAATCCTGCCACTTTTTGTGGGAATAAAATTCTATCAGCCAGATAAAAATTATCATAAAGGGGAGGCTGCACAGGGAAGCTGCCGCCAGCGCCGGGTTTTTCGCAAACATGATTGCCGCTACCGCCAGCACAGTGACGAAGTCCGGTATCAGTGTGGTAACAAAATTGCTCAGCACATCCTTTAAGGAATTCACATCGCCGATAATGCGGGCAAGGATCTTTCCCGTAGGGCGGCTGTCAAAAAACTGCAGGTCCAGCGTCTGGATATGGGAGTAAAGGTCCTGGCGGATGCTTACCAGTATGCTGTTGCACACCTTGGCCATAATATACATCCGCAGCTTGATCCCGCCGATAAAAAGCAGGTTCAGGGCCGCCGCGAAAAGAACCAGCCTTAAAAGTCCCTGCATATTTCCCACAGAGATATATTTATCCACGGCTTCCTCCATAAGAAGGGGGTTCACCAGGGATACCATGACGCAAAAGGCCATGATGAAAAGTACAAATACAATTTCCTTTTTATAGGAAAGAAGATAGGATAGGAGCCGGCGCAGGATGTTTAACTTATTCCCGCCGGCTAACTGCTCATCCTCCTTGTAAGAATTAACGCTCATAATATTGTCTCCTATTGTTGGTTCCAGGTTAGATAGCTGCCAGGGCTGCTTCCGGGCTGGGGGCTGGCTCGCCGTATTGGGCTACGTAGGTCTGGTAGTACAGCCCTTTCTGCGCCAGGAGGCTCTGGTGGGTTCCCCGCTCTGCAATCCTGCCGTTTTCCAGGATCAGGATTTCATCTGCATGGCAGACGGCGCTGACCCGGTGCCCGATAATGATTTTGGTGGTATCCGGCAGGGAACGCAGGGTTTCGTGTATGGACTGCTCGGTTTCCATATCCAGGGCGGAAGTGGAGTCGTCCAGCACCAGCACGGGGGTTTTTTTGGCAAGTGCCCTGGCAATGGTAATACGCTGTTTTTGCCCGCCGGAGAGGCCAACGCCCCGTTCGCCGATAACGGTTTCATATTGCTGTTCCATTGTCTCTATAAAGCTTCCTGCCTGGGCTTTGTGGGAGGCTTCCCGCACAGCTTCCAGGGAAAGCTGCTTTTTCCTGCCCAGCTTTACATTTTCCAGGATTGTGTCTGAAAACAGGAACACATCCTGCATTACCAGGGAAATGGAACTGCGGAGCTGCTTTAGGGATAAGGATTTCACATCCACGCCGTCTACAGAGATGGATCCTTCCGAGGCATCGTAAAGACGCTGGAGCAGGTAGATCAGGGAGCTTTTCCCTGCGCCGGTGGCACCCATGATCCCTACCGTTTTTCCGGGCTGGACGGTAAAGGTAATATCATGGAGGATTTCATGGCGGTCTGCCTTATGGAAGGATACATGGGAAAAAGCGATCTCTCCCTTTACCTGGGGCAGCACAACGGGCTTTTCCGGCTCAATAATGGTGGGTTTTTCCTCATAAAGCTTTTTGATCCTGCGGTTAGAGGCAATGGCCGAGGAAAAACTGTTGGTGAGCCAGCCCAGCATTTCCATGGGCCAGACAATGTTCATGGAATATTCAATAAAAGCGCTTAAGTCCCCCAGGGTGATTTCCCCTTTCTGGAACAGGTTGCCGCCCAGAAGCAGGATGGCCACGGGAAGCAGCTTGGTGATCAGGGAAAGGTAAGGGTGGTATTTTACAAACAGTTTGGACTGGGACATGTTCAGGTCATAGTACCGCTGGTTGTGGGAAAGAAATTTGGATATTTCATATTTCTCCCTTGCGAAAGCTTTTACTGTCCGCACCCCTGCCAGATTTTCTTCGGCTACAGTATTTAAAGAGGCATTTTCCTCACTGATGGCTTCAAATACGCCGTCCAGCTTCCTCTCCATAAAAATAGCGATGGAGGCGGCTACAGCCATACAGACAGTGGGAAGGATGGCCAGCTTCCAGTTTAAGCTGTACATGCAGTAAAGGACGATGGCTGTGTGGATGATAACCTCCAAAAGCAGCATGCCCACATAGGTAAGGCCGTCCCAGATCCTGTCCACATCGTCCTTTACGCGGCTCATAAGCTCCCCGGTGCCTGTGCGGTCAAAAAATTCCGCGCTCAGGGACTGGACATGGTGGAACAGGTCCCGCCGTATGTGCAGGGAAATCTTGGAACCTGCCAAATCAAAAATAAATTCTTTACAGTACTGGAAGATGCATCTTCCTGCGCCCACGCACAGTATCCCGATTAAAAGGGGCGTCAGTTTCTGCATCTGCCCGCCCACAATGACGTCGTCTACAATGCGCTTGGTAAGCTGGGGGGAGAGCATATCCAGTGAGATGCTGGCCACCATGGAGAAGATGGCAAACAGATAGAGAAACTTGTGTTTCAAAATATAGGTTGATAGTTTTTTCATGATTCTCCTCATTTCTGCGCTTTTCCAGCGCATAGATATTTGGCAAATACCTTCCGGCTTATTTGGTAAAAGGGCGGGAGGGAAGCCTCCGCGCCTGCCCCGTGGGCGCAAAAAAACAGCCATGGGCAATGAAATTGCCATGGCTGTTAAAATCTTATGACAGAGCATTTCCCTTAAAGCAGGCTGCCCAAGGGATACAAAGCCAGATTAGGTAAATATAAGCCGGAAGGTAATTTCATCTTTGAAACAGTTGTGAAAACGCAAACCAAATGTGAATTCATAGTTATGTTCTTAAACATGGCCATTACCTCCTTTCCTGATTATCTGGTGATAAGTTACAGATTTACCATACGCCTTTTGGATGGATTTGTCAACAGAAATTATTGGGGGTTTTTTTACAGGCAGGGACCTGTATTTTTTACAATTGTAATTTCCAGGTAAATAGCATAAAATGTCTTTAATACGGTTTTCAGGACAGGAAAGGACAATGAGGGAAATGATTACACTTTTATCCAGATTATTGATCAGGGATTTCAAAAATACATCAGACCCGGCAGTGCGCCAGGCCTATGGGATGCTTTGCGGCGGCGCGGGGATTGCCTTAAACGCCTGCCTGTTTTTGCTGAAGTTTATCGCGGGGCAGGTTTCCGGTTCCATAGCCATCACTGCGGATGCATTCAACAATCTTTCGGACGCAGGCTCTTCTGCCATCACCCTGGTGGGGTTTAAGATGGCGGGGCAGAAGCCGGACAGCGCCCATCCCTTTGGGCATGGCAGGATTGAGTACATTTCAGGGCTTTTGGTGTCGGTAATCATCCTGCTGATGGGGGCGGAGCTTTTAAAATCCTCTGCAGGGAAGGTCCTTCACCCGGAGGCGGTAGATGCCAGCCCCCTGGTTTTTGCCATATTGATAATTTCTATTTGTGTGAAAATGTATATGTATTTGTACAACCGTTCTGTGAGCAGGAAGATTGACAGCGCGGCCATGATGGCAACTGCCAGGGACAGTATCAGCGACAGTGTTTCCACCCTGGCGGTTTTGTTTTCCACGGCGCTGGCTTATTTTATGGAAATCAGGATAGACGGCTGGTGCGGCATCCTGGTGGCGCTTTTTGTGGTATGGACGGGGGTAAGCGCAATGAGGGACACGGTAGGCCCCCTCCTGGGGCAGCCGCCGGAGCCGGAGTTTGTGGAAAAGATGGAAGAAATCATTATGGAATATAAGCCCCAGGGAGTGCTGGGCATCCATGACCTTGTGGTGCACAATTACGGCCCCGGCAGGGTAATGCTCTCGGTACATGTGGAGGTGCCAGCAGCCGGGGACATCCTGGCCCTCCATGATATGATTGATGTGATCGAGCACAGGCTTGCCCATGAGCTGAACTGCAGCGCCGTTATCCATATGGATCCGGTGTGCGAAGATGATGAGCTTACCAACAGGATCAAGAAAGAAGTGGCACAGATCATTAGGGGCCTGGAGGGGGACGTGCGCTTCCATGACTTCCGCATTGTGCAGGGGCCTACCCACACAAACCTGATCTTTGACGTGGTAGTGCCTTTTGAGTACTCCATGACAGACGATGAAGTGGTCTCCTGCCTGCAAAAGGAAATTTCCCGGATGGAGGGAAACTATTTTGCTGTGATCGATGTGGATAAGGCATATACGTAACGGGAGTTTGGGATGGAGAGCGAAAAGAAGAGATACTATCATATTTTCAGCCTGGTGGAGCTGTTGTTTCTGGGATTTTTTGCTGTGTGGGCCTGGCAGAAGCCCTCTTTTGGCTACAGTTTCCGGGATTATTATATAGAAAGCGGGAGTGGGACGAACCAGATCCGCACGGAAGAGGTTGCCGTACCCAAAGGGATCTACCAGGTGACAATCACTTACGCAAAGGATAACGGGGGCGCAGTCTGCTATGCCCAGGCCCAGGAAGCAGGGGTGCACAGCCTGTATTCCGACCGGGTGAAGCTTTCCCCCCTGCAGCACAGGAAAACCTTTGATATCTATGTGAATGATGATGTTAATGCACTGTGGATGGCAGTGGAGCCGGAGCGGGAGGGATTTCCCATTGGTAAGATCTCCATAGAAACGGCCGCCAATTCCCGGATCTACCAGATTTTCTCTATGGCGGTGGGATTGCTGGCGGTGAACGGCGGGGCAGCCTTTGTGTGCTTCAAAAATAGGAAATTTAAAAGAAGCTTTGAAGTGCTGAGTATTTTTGTAATCGGTTTTACGGCTTCCCTAGGGCTTTTGGAAAACTATATTTTATATGGGCATGACTTGGCTTTCCATTTGTTCCGGATAGAAGGGCTGAAGGAAGGGCTCCTGGCAGGGTATCTTAGCCCCATCAG